>JGI24890J29729_1000831_pt1 | contig 16579 bp, 23 predicted proteins | sample FreactcultureFD7_FD_29729 | JGI IMG/M metagenome (IMG submission 29729)
GCACCTACGCAACTTGCTTCGCTGGATGATAAAGACCTGTTAGATAATATGGATAATTTTTCTGACTTTGATTTTTCCAGTTTTGCGGCCCGTGGCGGCGTCATTCCAAGGAAGCATTTTCGTGTAGGGGGCGGGAATGTTGATCCTTACGACCCCGATACGGATATGAATTACTTCCCACAGCAGGCTTTGCAAGGCAGCGAACAAGATGCTGAAGCCGCTGAAGAAGAATTTAAGAAACGTCAGGCACATGCTGGTTCCGGGGGTGGCGGTGGCGGAAGTGCTCTGGGCACATTATCCAATATTGCCAGCATCGCTTCATCATTGTTTTCAATGTCCGATGCCCGCTTAAAACATGACATCAAGCCAGTCGGCAAAACGTACGACGGGCAGAATATCTATTCGTTTAACATGGGTGACGGCAAAACACGGATGGGCTTAATTGCTCAGGAAGTTTTGCATCATAAGCCTGATGCAGTTGGTTTAAGCCATGGTTTCCTGACTGTGGATTACGACCGTGCCACAGAACATGCCCGCCCACATCGTGCGGAAGGTGGGCTTGTGCCCTCCCGTATGGCATACCAGCAGGCAGGGGTTGTCCCAAGCGACGACAATTATGACCCGCAAGCTGATTTGCCTTCACCAAGGGCAAACGATGCTGGCGTAAACACAAGTGGTGTAGACGACGATCATGCAGCCAGAACCATTTTGACTGAAGCTGGTAACCAAGGTGATATAGGTATGGCTGCGGTTGGCCATGTTATTAAAAATCGGGCAAGTTCTGGAAAATATGGCGATACGGTAGCTGACGTTGTTACTGCGCCCAAGCAGTTTTCCCCTTGGAATGAAGAAAACAAAGGGACGGCAGTCGATCCACGGCGCATATCGCCTGAAAGCCCATCCTATCAAAAAGCTATGGATATTTGGAATAAAGTTAAATCAGGCGACGTTGAAGACCCGACAAAAGGGGCAACCCATTTCGCTAACGTCAAAACTGTGATGGCCCAACGGGGCGATTTGCAGCCTTGGCTGGCTAATATGCTGAACAACCCTGATACGGTACAAATCGGGGCGCATACGTTTGGTAAAGCAGGTGATGAAGGCGCAGGCGCTAGTAGGCAGCGGGGCGTATCAACCACCCAGCCATCCGATGGGTCGACTATCGGTCGGGGGTCCAGCCTTGGCGACGTATTTGAAAAGGCAACGCCTGATTTCGTCCCAACCAGCAGCAACTTCTGGATTCCAGCATTGTCTGGCATTGGTAGTATGCTTGCATCCCGTAACCCGACCTTAGGCGGGGCTTTGGGCGAAGGTCTGTTAGGTGGCGTATCTGGATATGAAACCAACCAAAAGATGCAGATGGGACAGGCTAAAGAAGTCTTGGATTACTTTAAATCTAACTTCAATTATGTTCCTGACACTAAAACTGGGCAGATGGTTTACGCTGGTAAGTTTGGCGAAAAATATAGCCCCGACCAAATGACTGGTGCTATTTATGGCGCATTGAAGCAGGTCGGTGTCGATCCATCGACATATGGCGTTACTGCACCTAAAGCACCTTCTGCACCATCTGCGCCGGAAGCAGGCCCGCAAAAGACTGCTGAAGCCAAACCTGCGGCTGCAAAGCCTACAGAAACGGAACAGCCGCAAAAGGCCGCTGAAACTGTTGACATAACCGAAATGAACCCAGCGCAGTTGCGGACGGCTGCGATGCAGGGCATTATTCCGGGTGTTAACAGCCCTGATTTCAACGTTCAGGATGAAGTTTCTAAACTTAAAGACCTGCAAAAACGTTACGATATTGTTAATTCTGATGTTCGTACGCCAGCGCAGTTGAAAATGGATTCTTTAAACGAAGTAAAGAACCAACAAGAACGCATCAACCAACGCATCAATGATGCAATTAAGCCGCATCTTGAACGAAACACTGCCATGGCGACTAACTTTACCAAGCAGCAGGAAGATGCGTCTAACAAGATCAAATCAAACGCCATCGGTTCCCAAATCAGCGAATTCCAGCGTTTGTCTGATGTCGGTGCTGCATTGCAAACCGGACCGGGAACGGAACAATTTGCTAAAGCCGTTAACTTTTTAGAAAGCATTGGCGCAGGCAAGCATTTGTCAGCAGATTGGAAGAATAATGCTGCACTGGCTGGGGAAGCCTTGAAACAGGCAACTATCANCGCCTTCGACAAGGCCCAATCCAGTGGGTTGACCCGTGCAGCCGCTACATCGCTGAAGATGGCTAACAACGCCGTTCCCAACGCCGCACAAGACCCCGGCGCATTCTTTAACTTAACCGGCGTTATGAAGGCTGAATTGTTGAAGGAAGATAAGTTTGCCCGGGAATTGTCAAACGCTACCCCCCGCAACAATTTTGGTAATTACGCCAATGATTGGAACAGCAAGGAAGAAAACAAAGACCATCAGTTCAAACTTCAGGCTTTCAATGGTATGGATTTGAACCCATCGGTTTATGAAAATAAACCCGGCTATTTGCGGGGCCTTCAGTTTTCTTATCGGGATCCCAATACATTGGAAACGTTTATGCCAAGAAATGATCCAACCCGTAAGGCAGCGGATAAATTGTACGCCGTCAGAAACGATGATGAATACAATAAGATTCCAGCAAATTCGGCATATATCGATCCAAATGGCATAATTAAAAGGAAGAAGTAACATGGGTTGGCAAGACGATCCNGTTATATCAACCCCATCTGCCCCTGCGCCTTCGCAGCAGCAACCAAGCGTTCCTTCCAAGGGCGGCATGGAAAACGATGCTGTACTTAATTTGGGCACCCAAACCCAAAAGGATGCTGATACTGTCAAAGGCGAAGAAGGATTTTTTTCTGAACCTGTAAAGGCGGGGGCAATTTCTGCCGCTAACGCTGCTTTNTTTAATGCAGAAACCCATGCCGCTGCTTTGGCTGACAAACTAAAAACAGGCAAATCTTACGAACAAGCGTTTAAAGAACGCAAAGAATATGAAGATGCGCTGGCAAGGCGCAACCCAAATGCAACTACCGCTGGCACAGCTATCGGGATCGGCGGTAGTTTGTTGGTGCCAATCGGCCCATTGGGACGGGTTGGAACTATAGCTGCTGATGCTGTTAAGGGCATGGGCGGTGGCAAGCTGTTACAATCAGCCGCCAGCGGGTCTGCCCTTGGATCGATGTTTGGTGCTGCGGGGGCTGCTACAGAAAATCCATACAGCCCTACATTGGGCGAAGACGTCAAAACCGGTACTTTGACGGGTGGTGCATTTGGTGCCGTTATCGGCCCAACGGCTGAACGCCTTTTAAGCCGTTTCGCTACCGCCCCTGACGTATTTACAAAAGATGCATCTGGCGCAAGCGTTTTGACTGATAAGGCATTGGAAGCCGTTAGAAAGGCTGTTCCTACCCTTAGTCATGAAGACATCAAAGCCATCGAACCGCAGTTGGTGTCTACCCTGTCTGAAAAGGGCATTAACGGTCCTGCCATTAAAGAAGCATTGATGCAGTCTTTGACTGATAATCCTGATCTGGCGATGCCTTTAAGCAAATCGCTTGTCACTGGAACGAAACTTCCGGGTGAAGCAGGTAAGGTTGCAGAAGAAGCCAAGTCATCGGCAGCGCAGAATGCCGTTGAAATTGCCCGTCAAATGGCTGGGCCTGAAGCATCTANAACAGCAGGTGCTAAGGCTTATCAAATGGCAGAACGCAGTGCCTTTGAAAACGCACAGAAATTGTATGATGAAGCGAAAGGCATTCAGGGCAACTTTGGCGACCGCATGGCACCAGCCGCCAATGTAGATGCAAATATCCCAAAACAGTTCGCCGACAAAATGGTTCAACCTGTTTCATGGACGAACGTCATTACCGAAAACGTTACGAATGCCTTGCACAGTAACGACAGAATTCAAGGGATTGATTTGTTTAAGTATCCCGGTTTGGATTCGGCGAAAGAATCTTTAAAAATTTTGGACGCCCTTGCCACAAACCCCAANCCTACCTTTAATGAATTGATGTACGCCAAAAAACTGATGAACGATCTTCAGTTTAAGGCAACAGGCGAAGATAAGGCCGCTACCGGCGCTGTTTTGGACGGCTACAAAAAAGGCATCCAGCAACTTCTGTCGGATGGGCATTTCAGCGGCGATGCTGANCGGGCGTTGCATGTTTTTAACAATGCAGATGCGGGATGGAACGAATTTCAACAAACATTCCATCCTGACAAAGGTGCTTCGGCCCAACGTATAGCTAGTTTGGTAAAACAGTTGCAGGACGGCACACCGTATGTTGCAAAAACGTTGACGTCAGCTATGGCCAATGCAGGCCAAGACGTTATTAACACCGCCATTACCGAACCACGGGTTGGGCAGCATTTCTATGAAACCATGGCGAAGGCGCTTGGCCCTGATAGCCAAGGGATGAAGGACTTAAACAGTTCTATCGTCAACAATATTTTTAGAAGTGTCACCGACCCTAGTACTCCGGCAAATACCTATCAGTTAGTCAAAGACATTCAAATGCATTTGCGGCCTGAAACCATGCCAATTACCTTGCAGGCTTTTGGGGCTAAGGCTGGCGATGCGGCATCAACAGCGCAGGCGCAGCAAAAAGTTAGCGAATTAAAGCGTTTTAACGCTGCCCTATCTATTGTCAACGAAAAATCAAAAACCCAATCTGAAACAGTTAACAAATTTTGGAATATGATTAAAACGCCATTGTTCTCCGGTGTCGGCGCTTTAATCGGTGTTCCAGCCGGAATTGGCTCCGTAGGCGGCGGCCTTATAGGTTACGGGGCGTCTTCAGCGGATAAAGCACTTCATTTGCGGGGGCTTATCAACGCAGAACGGGCTGGGGCGGAGCGCACAAAAGGTGGTGAATTTGCTGGCCGTGGAATGCAGACGCCCATTGGAACGATCAATCCATCGTTGAAAAATGCACCATCTACATTGCTTTCATCGCCCGATCAGGACCAGAACCGCAATGCTATTTTGCCTGTTGCTAGGGCTAGGGGTGGCCGAATCAATGGCCCAATGTCCGCCAACCAACTTCTGCAACGGATGAAAGAAGTTGGGAAGAAGGATGTTAATTCGACCAAACCTTTGCTAAAGTTACATGATACAACGGTTGCCACCGCCTTGGCCATCGCCAACAAGCATATTTAGGTGTAGAAATGGTATCCACATACACAACCAACAAAAGTCTGGAAAAGCCCGGCAACGGCGATTACGTCGGCACATGGAACGTTCCAGTCAACGGGGATATGGACGCCATTGACCAAGCCTTTGGGGGCGTTACAAGCCTTAATGCTTCGACAGGCAGCGTTACGCTGATCTATAGCCAGTATAGGTCGTTATTCTTCAAAGTTTCAGGTGCCATCACCGCTAACGTCATTTACACCATTCCATCCGGTGTAGGTGGACAATGGATTGTTTATAATACAACGACAGATTCCGGTGGTGGCCCGTTTGCCATTACTTTTGCATCTGGCGGGGCTGGATTAAGCGTAAACGTCCCCAGAAATTCCATCGCCCAGATTATTTCGGACGGAACAAACGTATATTCTATCGTTAACAGCGGTGGCGGTAGTTCAACGTTTAGCCGCACATCATTTACTGCTACGGCTGGTCAGACAGTTTTTGCAGTTTCATATACTGTCGGTCGTTTGCTAGTATTTGTTAACGGTGTATTGCTATCGCAGGCAGATTACACCGCAACCGATGGAACAACTGTTACGTTGGCCACCGGCTGCAATGTCGGTGATTTAGTCGACCTGTGCCCGTACTGATAATTCCTTGACAATACGGCTGAACAGNCTGTCATTTTGCTTGCACCAATCCGGTGTAATATTCTTTATGTCGTCTTTCCAATATGTTTCAAACGCATGGACGGCATAAGAATTTTTGATCTTTTCCTGCGTTTCTTCAATCACCGCAGGATCGGTCGAAAACAGCCAGTTCTTTTTCAGATCAAGCGGGCAAAATGTTTCTGCTGGCTGCATATCAACCAAGGCAGGAAATCGTTCATATAGTTGAAATGGGACAACCACCCCGCCATAAGCCCATGTATCGTTCTTAACTGCTTCTGCCATTTCCATCCGCCATTTGCTAACAAACTGCGAATTAAATTTTGAAAGCATTAGTGCATTACAGGCCGACTTTGGTTCCCCATCGCTGGGTTCCAAGCCCATCGTAAATTTTTTCTGCATAAACTTGTACAAAGGTTTAAGCAGAAGCATATCGGTGTCCATATAAATGCCACCCCGATTTGCCAATATATTCAGCCGTGTAACGTCTGANCTAATCTGTGGATATTCGATTGGGTGCCCATGATAAGTAGGCGGCATTTCAATCTTGCGGACAGTAACAAGCGGGCGAATTTTATCCCACCAGCCGCCGTTATCTGGTTCTTTATCGACCCAAAAATAAATTTTTGTCGGTCCATGAACNACCCTAGCCAAAAGGACAGAAATGTAGTTTAGGTAAGACAATGGCCTGACATTTGGCCATACCGGATAGACGAAATGTATCAGATTTTCTACTTCAACCATTTTTTGCAAATACCCTTCCCATAGTAACATTTTGTTCGGCCCGTATATCTTTGTTGTTCCAAGTCCAACATTCGCCATTGGATTGAAAACAGACCCAAAGCAGATCATGTTCAGCGCCATAATCTATCAGGACTTGCGCTAATGCAGGCCCTTTTGGGGTTGTAACGGGGATCGGCGGATTAAGCTGCAACATTTGTTTGGACCTCCATATAGCAAAGACCATGATGATGTTTGCAAAAACTTTTCTTGTAAGTTGGTTCCCCGCAGAAAATGTAATCTTCATACCGTTCCCCATGCAGGGTATATTTACATGTACGGGGTGTTAGTTGCAGAAATGCAATGCCTTTGCCTGTAAAAACAGGCTTAGGAACTTCGACAACAATAATTGGTTTGGGATCATATATAGACCGAACGACGGGTTCTTTTTTAGGAATGTAAGGAATATTCCTTTCAGGCTTGGGCTTTCGTTTTCGGCCCTGACCTTTAGATCCCACGGCCCCATACAACTTTAGTTTAAGTCGATGTATTCGGCCTATGATGGCGTTGCGGCTACGTCCCAAATTGCGGGCGATTTCCAATGCCGTCATCTTTTGTTCGACTAGTTTCTTCAGCGCCTTAGTTTCTTCAAGCGTCCATGGATTGATAATCATTGGGTATCATCCTGTGGTTGCGCCATAGCCTGCTGGGTAAACTTGACTAGTTCATCTTCCATAGCAACGGTAACGCTATCCATTCGTTGGGCAAACTGACCTGCAAAGGATAGATAGTTAACCGCATCAATGTAGCTATCAAAATGATCCCGTTGGTTTTTAATTCGAACCAGTTTGGTGGCTACATGCACCATGGCGACATCGTAAGGCGATATGCTTTTGTTTAGAAGAACGGTGCAAAGTTTGCTGATGTCTTCATGTAAAACGTCTTCCGGGCCGTAAAGCTGGCCTTTTATTTTCAACATATCCAATGCGCTGGTCAAAATTTCTAGATGTTTCATATTCAATATCCTTTTCGTTGTCGATGTATTCTTGTGCTTTACCGATAAATTCGGTGTTTAGAACTATTTCGCCCTTTTCTTGCCAAGTAATGTTATTTCCTTCTAGTTTATGTCGATACAATAAATCTACGATGATGAATTCATTATCATTCATGTAGTCGCAGAAATCTGCCAGTGACGGGCATTCATGTTCAACGGTTAGCTGATGAACAAGATTGCCTTGTGCCGATGGCATATTTAATGTCAATAAGAAGCGCATCGGTTACCCCGTTAGTCTTACAAAAGTTGCATGTTCTTTAGGACACATAAAGAACCGTTCAGTCTTGTTGTAATTAGAAGCAAATATATCTTCTTCTACCCATTTGTCATGACTATCCCAACCTACAACGGCGGCATGGGTCATCGGTGAATTAACGACTACATAAGCTAAAACGGTCCCCCAATTCCGTTTAACGGTTCCTATGTTGGAAACGATAATAGTCGGAAAGGGGTAATCGTCAACGGATGTAAACGCTAATTTTGCCCTATGCTTCACTTCAATAGTCAAAGTATGTCCAGTGAAATGTTCGACACATAGATCGCCTTTGTCTGGCCCTGTGCCCGGTCTAATGGCAGGAATAATGACGGTCCGGCTTGGCGTTTTACTATCGCCCCGATGTATCCATTCAGCGACCTTAAACACCGCTGGTCTGGATGCTTCAAGACTCCTATAAAATGTTTCGCTATCCATCACTTCTCCTGACCACCGTACCGTCCAGCTTCTTCTTCCATTTAGAAGATTTGCCGCCCGGCAATGGTGACTTTGACTTCTTCAATCCAAGATGGGCTTGCTTTTGCCGCTTCGCCTTTGCTGCCTTGGAATGATCTTCCTTGGTTTTTTCGGTTGCACAGCCTTTACAGGTCAGCCGGATGTTGTCGTCAGTATCTTCACCACCAAGTTCCAGCGCCCTGACATGTTCAAAGATAAATTTGCCTGTTGTCAGCTTGATGCCGCAGATCATGCACTTACCTTTTTCCCGTTCCCAGATTGCTAGTTTGCGTCTGGGTGACAGGTTGCCCCGTTTGGTAGTTCCAACATCTTCGATCATTGAATTGTTTTGCTACCTTCAGCGGTTGCTTCATCATCCATGGTCAATTCAATGTAGTCATGGATAACTTTGTTTGCCAAAGCAGCACCGGCTTTTGCCATGTCTTTGGATGAAGATTGGTCGCAAATGATTTCAGCCAAGGTCGTTGACATGACGATCATAATGAACCCCATATTCTTGCCATCTACTAAGTCTTGGATTTCACCGGTCAGCTTGATGGCTTCCATAGCAAAAGTTTTGAATGATTTGAAATCTGTTAAGTCTTCTACCATTTTGTTTAAGTTTTTATCATATTTAACCATAATTTATATCCTTATAATTTCATTTCAGCCCTGCGGGTTGCTTCTATAGACTGCCATTCATGGAACTGCATCCTGATATATTCAAGTTGCAGTTTAAGTAAGGTTGCCCTTTCCCTTGCAGCTACCATTGACGTAACGAATTCATACCAGTCATCAGATGCTTTGACTGACATTTCAGCCCTACTGACCGGCATATCACCCAAAGCTGCCATNTTTTTAGCCAAAAAGGCGCTTTTGGTTTCTTCCAAAAGATTAGCAGCTGCTTCCGCATCAGCCCACTTCTTGCCTATGATACGGAATTCTTCTGACTTTGGTATGAATTCATTCGACATCGGTCACCTTAAAACGGTATGCTATCGTCATCTGCTGCTTTAGTATTAGAAAATGGATCGGCCTTTGCAGGCACAGAATCCTTCGGCTTTACGTTGAACGATATAAAAGGTTCACCCGCTTGGGTTTTCTTATTGTATACGTTGACGTAGTATTCTTTATTATCAATCAGGGCCGTTCCAGACAGGTCTGCATGGAAATCTTCCCGCTTGTTTTTGTTAATAAAGGCACTGCCTGTATTATTCTTATGTTCGTACTTAGCCATCTTGTTCACCATAAAGTTTGTTTAACTTATCCACTTGGTCGTCCAGTTCAGTCAAAAACTTAGCAACTTCCGTTTCTAAGTCCTTGATGCAGTCTTCATTCCTTGGCAGTCGGTTCAAGAACATCTGCATTGGAACAGGCACCCGTGGATCGAAAGATACGAAATCGCACCACTGGCGGCCCGTACATGCCATTTGCCATTGCATTTGTGCAACATACTTTGTCGGTATCTTGCTGCTTAACAATGTTTCTAAATGGGTCGACGTATTAGGGCATTTGATTTCCAGCAGCCCATCATCGCCAACCATGCCGTCAGGGGAAGCCCCCGACATTGGAATGACGGAATGGGGGATAAACCCTACAGTTTCCACAAGCACCCCCGTAGCAGCTTCGTAGGCAGCCAACGCTAATGGTTCTGTAGTAATCCCCCATTCCATTGCAAACGTCTTAAAGGTTTCCCCCACGGTCCCTGTAAGCCGTTCACAAAGCAATTCAGCCATATAGTTTGCCCGACTGGCGCTATAACCCGATTTGGTTTTGGCAACGATGTCGGCAACACGGGAAGCTGTTACCTTCCCGGTTCTGGCCGCAAACCATTCTGATGAACGTTGTTCCATCTTATGCCCCCTGTGCCAGCTTCTTCAGCTTGGCGGTTTCGGTTGCAGGGATGGCATTACGAACGTCAGCAGGCAATTTCTTCCACCATGCAGTCAGGGCTTCAGTACCGCCAGCGGCGATTTCTGTGCCTTCTTCCAAATACATGGATACGTTAATGGCAGGTGCAGCCTTCTTGACTGATTCAACCGCAGCATTGCCGTCATCATCTTCAGCCGCCAATGCCAGCATCGACATGATGGAATAACGGCGGGCGTAGGTGATTGCAGAACCAAGGCCATGCGGATCAGCCTTACCCGCTGGCATGAACAGTTCATTGGAAATGAATTGCCCGGACGTATGCATCAAGATTGTTTTGACGATGGCACCACCTTCGACGGTGCGGGGCAGTTGTACGATTGACAGGCCGTTAGCAGCCAATGGTTCCCGAATGACGGAACGAACGGCAGCTAGGTCGGCATACTTGGATTTGAAGTATGGGTTTTCAGAACCTTTAGATGCATCGTCAATCTGACCTTGGGCGGCAGATAATGCTGTTGCAATAAGGTCGATGTTATCGCTGGTATCCATAGTTGTATCTCCTAGTGATTTGAATATTCCCCGATTGGGGTGGATTGAATATGGGCCATTCCAAAAAATATGTCAAGCACTGGCTTGACAATATTCTGATTAAATTTATATTGCCATCTATGCAAAAGAAATCCGCTTCAGCTAATCGTCATCCGACAGTAGTAGACGTATTCAAAGTTTATGGGTCAGCCACCAAGCTGGCTAAGGCTTTGGGCGTCAGTCGTCAAGCCGTGTCTGCATGGAAGTTCATTCCATTCAGGCATCTTTTACAAGTGTCACATGAAACCGGTATGCCCCGGGAAAGACTGCGGCCAGACATCTTTGGATAAATATTATGAAAATAGAACTGACTATGGATTTGCCGCCAAGCGTCAACAGGCTATGGCGGGTCGGGCCTAATAAAAAGTTTTATAGGGCACCAGAATATCAAGAATGGCGCAAGCTGACGATGTGGCAGCTGTCGGTCCAAGCAAAATTTGTAATGATAGATCAGCCCTACAAACTAACTATTCGGGCAGTCAAACCAGATAAGCGCAAACGGGATTTAGATAATATTATCAAGGCTTTGTCAGACATTCTTGAATCTGCTGCGATTATCAAAAATGATTCGCTGGCACAGCACATCGACATTGCTTGGGTTGAAGAAGGCCCCGCTTGTTCTGTAACAATTCAAACCATGGATGAAATTGATGGGTAAGCGGTCAGACTTTGAAAGAAAGCCACATGACTTTTACCCAACACCATATAAGGCTGTAGCGCCGTTATACATGCACTTGCCTAAAAAGATGAAATACTGCGAACCATGTGCTGGCGCAGGCCATCTTGTCGGCCATTTGGATGGGTGGGGCAATGAATGCGTCGCTGCTTATGACATTGCACCGCAGTCAGAATGGATTAAGACTTTAGACGCATCATTTCTTGTGCCGTCTGATCTTAACGGCGCAGATTATATCATCACTAACCCGCCATGGGAACGGGAACCGCTGCATCAGATTATAGGCCGATGTGCTATGTTGGCACCAACTTGGTTGCTGTTTGATGCTGACTGGATGCATACAAGACAAAGCGCAGAATTTATGCCGTTTTTGGTTAAAATTGTATCAGTCGGTCGGGTGAAATGGGTTGATGATTCGGACATGACCGGCAAGGATAATTGCTGTTGGTATTTGTTCGATGCGAATCATAAGGGGGGTATTGAATTTTATGGTAGGTCACCCAAAAATTAGTTTAGATGAACAAATACAGGCTTTGGAAATAACGCTTGCCAATACTNAAGGAACGATACAAAATCTAAGGGTTGCTGTTAAGAAAAAACAACGGGAACCGGTATGGCTAGAAATACTAGAACAACGATACCCTAAAATAGAATCTGCACTTAATACATTGAAATGGCTAAAGAAAAACGAAGANTTGATTCGGTCTGCGTTGACCAAATAAGGATATGACTATGCAGTTACGGGATTACCAACAAGGTGCTATTGAATCTTTAAAGCAACGATTGCAGGCGGGTAGTAAACGCCCGGTTGTNCAAGCCCCTACAGGTGCAGGCAAAACTGTTATTGCCGCTGCTATCGTCAAGATGGCTAGGGAAAAAGGCAAGCGAATCATCTTTACTGTTCCGTCTTTGTCATTGATCGATCAGACTGTTGCCCGCTTTCAGGCTAATGGAATTCATGAAATTGGCGTTATTCAAGCCATGCATGAAATGACTGACATAACGCAGCCTGTGCAGGTTTGTTCGGTCCAGACGTTGGCTAGGCGGGAAATACCGAAGGCCGATCTGGTCATCGTTGATGAATGTCATGTTATGTTTAAGATTTATGATAAGTGGATGGCGCATCCTGATTGGAAAGACGTTCCATTCATTGGATTGACAGCTACACCTTGGTCAAAGGGCATGGGTGCTGAAGGCCGTTGGGATGATTTAATTATCGTTACAACTACTGACAATCTTATTAAACTAGGCCACCTGTCAGACTTCAAAACATATGCCCCAGCCCATCCCGATCTAGACGCCATAAAAACGGTCGCTGGCGACTATGATCTAAAAGGCTTGGGCGAAGCCATGGATCAAACCAACTTGGTCGCTGACATCGTTTCTACATGGCTTGAAAAGGGGCAAGATCGGCAAACGGTTTGCTTCTGCGTAAACAGACTTCATGCCAAGAATGTTCAACAGCAGTTCATGGCATTAGGCGTTGCCGCTGAATACATGGACGCTTATTCTACCATAGAAGAACGGAACGAAATTGTTCGCAAATTTGCTAACGGTGACGTCAGAATTATCTGCAACGTTGGGGTGCTAACGACAGGGTTTGACGCTGATGTGCGCTGCATCATTTTAGCCCGACCGACAAAATCTGAAATATTATATGCCCAGATGATTGGGCGGGGATTACGAACCGCAAATGGAAAGGATCATTGCCTAATTTTAGATCATTCCGATACAACTTTGCGGCTTGGGTTTGTTACAGACCTGCATCGCCNAGTATTAGACGATGGTAGTAAGCGTCAATGCGTAGCCGTTAAAAAAGAANGTTTGCCGAAGGAATGTCCTAAATGTACATTCGTTAAACCTGTTTCGATGCGGGTATGTCCTGCCTGTGGTTTTCAGCCTGAACCCAAGAACAAAGTAGAAGTCGATGACGGTGAACTTTANGAAATCAGTCGGGANAAAAAGCAGAAAATTCAACAGATTACGATGGCAGAACAGCAAACTTTCTTTTCAGAATTGTTGCTTCATGCCCAGCTTCGGGGCTACAAACAAGGATGGGCTGCTTATGCTTTTAAAGAACGGTTCAAGCGCTGGCCCGGCAAAGAACTTATTGAACAGCCTGCTGCGTCCATTGGATTTGTAACGCAGAATTGGATCATTGCCCGAAATATTCGGAAAGCCCGTTCCAAACAAAGTTCTAAAAGTTTTTCTAAATTCTTGGATTCAAGACCATGACACCGATTGCAGAACTGACTAAAGGTAACTGGTTTTCATTGCTTCCCAGTCTTGGGATCGATGCAAAGTATTTGAAAAACAAACATGGCCCATGCCCTATGTGCGGNGGCGTTGATCGATTTCGTTGGGACAACAAATGGGACATGGGTGGATATATNTGCACCCACTGCGGCGCAGGCAACGGCTTTGATCTTGTTATGAAGGCAACTGGTAAAACCTTTAAGCAGATTGCAGAAGAAGTGACCAGCATTTTAGGACCATCAACNATTACCAAAAAAGATACAACTGACACAGATAAGGCTATCGCTGCCATGCGGGCCATNTGGAACAAATCCACCTTTCCATCCANAAGCGGGCCTGTTGATTTATATCTGACAAGGCGAATCGGCCAGCCATGGAAGTCTGCATCGTTGCGGGAAAACCTGAACCTGTGGTGCGACAATCAATCCAACATAGCAATGCTGTGGAAGATCATTACCCATAACGACATCGCCATCAACATTCATAAAACATACTTAACGCCAGACGGGCACAAGTCATCCATGGATCGACCNAAGCGGGTTATGCAGGGCGTATTGCCAGATGGGTGTGCTGTCAGAACAGCTGTGTCACAACCTATTATGGGTGTAGCGGAAGGCATAGAATCAGCCCTTAGCGCATCTATTATGTACAATATGCCAGTATGGGCTTGTATCAATGGAAGCCTGTTATCGAAATGGATCCCGCCGAAAATTTGTCAAGAAGTTCATATATTTGCAGATAACGACAGCAATTATACAGGTCAGTCCAAGGCGTATATTCTGGCGAACCGCATAGAAGTTCAATACAAACTAAAGGCTATTGTTCATATCCCACCAACTGCTGATATTGATTACAACGACATTCATCGGGAAGCCTTAAAAGCTGATGCTGCTTTATTCAAAATTGTTAAGTAGCGCATAGTATGCTATTGGAATGAAAAGGAAAACAGTTTCGTTAATTTTTTTGTCATCATATCGACATGATGCTTTGCAAAAAGGGCGAAACTATAGGGGCCTTTCACCATGAATAAAGTTTTGGCTACACCCGAATATTTACTACATTGCATCAAAGTATGGAAAGAACAGGGCAGCATTGCCGGAGCCGCAAGGGCGTTAGGCATCCCCCGACAAACCTTTCAATACCATGTTCTAAAAGCCAGACAAACCTTCCCAGAAAAAGTTCCNGCCATCGCTGAATGGTACAAACAGCCCACCAAAAATTTAAAAGAAATGTCATGGACTATCCCCCAAGTCCTAATGCTGGATGATAATATCAAAACAGTTTTAATCGGTGGTGACGCCCACATATGGCCCGGCAAGCCATCATTGATGTGGCAGGCTTTCTGNAAGGTTGCAAAGGCTGTAAAGCCGGATTGTATCGTTTTAAACGGCGATATTATTGACGGGGCTAAGGTATCAAAGCACGGACGATTGCTTGGATCGAAAATGCCTAGCATAAGCCAAGAAATAGATGCGGTGCANGAACACCTAAAAATGCTGCCCAGCGTTCCCCATCGCATTTGGACCATGGGCAACCATGATATACGGGTAAACAACTATCTGGCCAATATTGCCCCAGAATTGGAAGAATATGCAGGCAACGTTACAGATCGGTTCCCATTATGGACGTTCTGCTGGTCAGCTGTCATCAATGACGTTGAAATACGCCATCGGTTCCGGGGCGGTATTCATACNGGCTGGAACAATGCCCTACATTCCGGCGTAAACATAGTAACAANNCATACCCATCAATTACAGATTACAGCTGTTAGAAACCGTAGGGGTAGCCATTACGGGNTAGAATCCGGTATGTTGGCTGATCCATACGGCCCGCAGTTTGAATATGCGGAAGGCGTACCNAGTCGGTCCTGTTGCGGGTTCGTTTTGCTTACTTTTGATGCAGATGGATACCTTATGCCACCAGAATTGGCAGAAATGATAAGGGGTCGCCCTGCATTTCGGGGCAAATACGTCTTTTAGATGTCACATTTTGGTGGTAGATTTTGATTGTTCCCAAATTTCTATCGGAGGTGATCTTATGTCTAGCGTAATTGGTACTGCCGTTTTGGTTGAAGACGAATATGGGTGCGAAGTTGTCAAATTTGAACTTTCAACATCCTTTATGGAAAAGAGCCTTCCGGAACGCATTGGTTCCTTATACCTTCTTATTGACGCTCTTTACAATCTCATGGATAACGATCCAGAAGAAGATGAAGAAGACGAATCTGAAGAAGACGACGAAGATGAAGACGAAGACTTCAGCGTAGAAATCTACGCATAATCATCTGGATCGATAAAGTAATAAGGGCGGGGGTTATTCCCCGCCTTTTGTCATTTTTGGGCTAACCAATAAGGGCATGGGATATGAAAATCGCCATGACAATTTCGGCGACATTCGCAAGGTTCAATTTTTGCATTTTGGTCTACCATACCCCGCAAAGTATCATAAGTGTCTTTCAGTCTTTTATTTGCTTCCCGATAAGGTTGAAGTTCGGCCCTAAGTCGTTCAATTTCGTCAGCAGCTTCGGTATAAAGTTCTTCGTCCCATACAACGTACTTTTTTGCATCCCGCAACCGTTCAACAATATCCATCACTCACCCATTTTGTTGTATTTGTCCCACACTTCTTTAGGTAAACCAGTGGTATAACCGTAGCGCGTTTTATAAAACGGTGTGCCTTCTGCGCGTGCTTTCTTACGGTCTAAAACCATTTGCCGCATTGCCTGATACCGTTTTGTTCGTTCGGCTTTTTCACGTTCGGCGGTAATGCCAAGACGGTCTTCAATTTCTTTGACACGCCTTTCCATCTCCCAATCACGTGAATTGTAACCAGCCCAACTGCCGCCGGAACTTGCAAAATGATCCATCACTCACCCCCTGTTGCTTTGGTGCAAAACAACTCAACAAAT
>JGI24890J29729_1000832_pt1 | contig 16557 bp, 14 predicted proteins | sample FreactcultureFD7_FD_29729 | JGI IMG/M metagenome (IMG submission 29729)
GGTGCCTTGTAGCCAGTTGTTAGGCAGACCCAGTCATCCGCCTTGATATCACGGAACTCCAGTGCGTTTAGGTCAAATACCTTATCAGAGAAAGCAAAAAGATGCCGGCTTTCATCCATCACATTAGGCAAGTCCTCATAGTAGTAGAAAGTCGGTAAAAAACCCACCACGCCCTTACAGAACATATTGTTGCCGATGACCTTTCTGAAGTTCAGTAGGTTATCAGCCTTCTTACGCTCCACTGGGTCTTTGCTGAACGGATTGATATAAGGCAAGTGTTCCATCGCCAAGTGCTTGAGACTTTCCCAAATCATATTAACCATATTGGGCGGTATCTTCTGCCCGTGCGGTTCCCAGACATTGTATTTGTTAATCTCATACCAGCCTTGGACATTGTGATAGACGAAACTATCGGAGCGTAGGTCATAGAACATCTGGGCTACCTCGGCGTGATTGACACACTCAAGGAATACAAAGAAGTCGTCACGCTTCTTCATCAGTTCCACATACTTGGTAGGATTATCTACACGGAGCCAATCCCAGAGCCGGCGTTGCTTCAATCGCTTATCACGGGCATTAGACTTGGTAATAGAAGCCCACGCCGATGCCACACCCTTCTTATCATAGTTCTTTGCCCGCTTACTTGCCTTATCAAAGACCTCAAACGGCACGCCCTCATTGTAACAGATAAAGCCACATCGTATCCAATCACTATAGGAGGTCAAGTGCTTCACATCAACCGCCATTAGAAGAGCCTCAATCATCTTCTTATTCTCCTCCTTGTTCTGTTCCCGTGGAGGTGTGGTATCCTTCTTATCAGACAGTTCGCTCTTCTCATCACCAGACGCAGAGCCAAAGCCCTCTTCTGGCTCATCCTCGTCTTCTTCCATCTGCCACCCCATCACCTCTGATAGTTCTTCTAGTAGTTCATCACTGATTGGGTTGAGAGGCTCCTCCTCATCTGGCGTTGTAATCCATTCGTATTGGAACATATCCTCATCCTTCGGCTTATACCGTGACGGTGATACATACAATAACTTGCCATCTACTTGGATATCAATCGCCTTCTCGTGGGATGCCGTTGATTTGATACGCTCATCATACTTGAAGATGAAGTGGAGACCCCGCCTTGTTCGGGCAATCATATTACAAACCGGCATCGCCATCTGTATCAGACGCTTATTGTGTTCCAGTTCTGGGTCGTCAATGTCCATCGCCCAGCAACCAGACACCTTACCAGTTCGTAACGCAAAACAAGACTTGAAGTATCCATCCTTGTCAGTGAAGTTCAACTGCCCGCCACTAGGAAACTTCTCGGATTTCACCCAACTACCACCATCATATCGCACCGCCTTGCCACCAGCCCCATCTTTCAAGGACGCATCCCAACTCATATTACCCGACACCACTTGGAACCCTAGACGCTGATACACGGCAAAGCACGGCGGAAGAACGACCGACGCAGACGACATTGTTTTATACTCGTTGCCGGGAAAAAAAACTTGGATGGGGTTCTTTACAGCGACCGCTGTGTCCATTGTTTCTAGTAGAACCTATCAATAAAAGTTTAAGATTTTATTTTTTGTGATAGGTTGCCACCGCAAAGGGGGGGCAAAAATAAACGCACGCCCGCATAGTGTTAGAAATCGTATCAAAAGATGGGCAAGATGGGTTTCCCGCAAAGTCTCTCGTGTGTGGGGGGTGTCTAGTGAAAGTTTGCGGTAAGCCCATCTTACCCATCTTATTCCCTTTCTTGATGGAGAAGTTTGGCTTCTTGAGCCGAGACCATATACTGGGGATAGTTCTTGTGAATACAGACCCAGCGTCCAGCCTTCTTAAGGGAATGGATATCATCCTTTGACATTCCGATGTGGGTTCCTAGTAGGTATTTGAGACCGTGAAAGGAGGTGGATTGAGGATAAACTACAAAATGGGTAGTTTCATTCAGAATGAGACGGGTTGCCTTATAGTTTGTAATATAATGGGTCAAGAATAACACGGTTGTATTAGTGTGACGACCCGTGATGGCTAGGTCATCTATCAGTTGATGGACTGCCTTTAAGTGCTTACCAGTGAAGCAGTCAATGTCGTCAAATATCACCATACAGTCACGAAACTCCTCAATCTCTGGATAGTCTGATACCAGCGTATCCACATTGATGCGTTTGGGTTTGCCCCCTTTCATATTATCAATCGTAGTGTCTTCATTCAACTTGCTGATAACATACACGCTACGCTTCGGGAACATACGACGGTAGAACTCACCCAGACCTCTTGCTATGTAGGATTTTCCACTACCAGAGGCACCACAGACATAAAATACATCACGCTTGGTGGGGTCTGCCGTAGGGACTATCTCAAATCTGCTATCGTCTGGTAACTCAATAGTGATGTTAGTTTCGGCATCTGCCTTGATTTTATCGTATAGTTTCTTGGTAGCCTCATCTTCTCCTACTAGTTCCGCACTAGTCAATCCCTTCTTCAATGCCTCTTGTAGCCTATTAATAATGGACACCCGCTCCTTACCTTTATACGGCTTGAGTTCCTTCTGATACTTGGATGACTGGATTTCATCGCTAACCCTCTGGGTCTTCTTATCAGACCCTTCGTGTAGGTATAACACATCGCCATCACGGTCGCCATTACGCACAATCGCAATAGCCTTACCATCCGTGTCTTTGTCAAATGAAAGCCCCGGCATTCGTTATATTGAAGGGATAGAAAAGTTTTTACAAAAAGTGCCACACTGCTATGTTTTTTAAGCCAGTTATATTACCCGGGTTATATATAGAATGCCCCGCACTAAACGGCTCCCACAGAGCATTGTTGTATTAACAGATGACACTGGTAATATAACAAATATCGCTTGTGCTGAAACGGAGCCAATCCCGAAGCCTAGGAAGCCTAGGAGCAAGGTTAGCCACCCTTTAGCACCGAAGAAGCCAGTAGCAACTATACGGATAGAACACGGAGATTTTAAAATCTCCTTTAACTAGATAAATGGACAACAACGCACCGCTTCCCGCAACTATCACCAAGGCTATCTGCTTTCACCTTCGTGATACTTTTGAGTGCTTACAATGTAAGAAGGATACACCCCAGCCTACCACAACACCTTCAACGCTAGATTATTCGGTGATAGGGGGTCTGACCTCCAATCTCCCTTTATCTTCTCGTGTGATGAGTGGAATGTGTTACGCTTTTGGAGGGAATGTCCAGCCGGCACCTTCTTCAAACGCTCCAACTCCGAGTAAATGATAAAGTCGCCGTAGCCAGTTCTTCCGAACTTTGAGGTTCTATTATCATCCTTATACATCAGTTTATGAACGCCGTCATTTGCTAAAAACAGTTTGCTAGTGTCAATACCTTTGCCTTTCGCATTCTGTTTAACCTTCGCTAGATAGGTCTGTGGTGTTAGCCCAGCGTCTTTAAGTAGGCTCTTTGTAGCACCACCCGTGAAGTTGTCTAGGTTGTGGGCATCTGCTAACTGTAAAGCGGACTTGGCAACCGGAAACATACTAGCAACTCTACCAAAGAAAGAAGTCGGTTGTTTGGGTTCATAGTGTCTGACCTCTGGGTTCTTGGTATGGCTACCCATCATCTGGTAGAGCGGGTCGGCATCCATATACACTCTATGGTTAGGAATGGCTCTACCCCAGTCCATCGTTGTTACGGCTGGGTTATAAGTGCGTCCATCCTTTACTAGCCCTTGCTTAATAAACTCATCAATGACTGCTCCCCCAAGTGAATGCCCTACGCCACTGTATGAGTATTTAGTAGGCGGAAACCGTATCTGAAACTTCTTAAGCGTATCAATATCACCTTTCATACGCTCCGACAGACCCAACTGACTGACGGGTATCAGAGCATCCGCCTTAAGGTCGTTAGGGTCTGATGGTCTTGTGCCACGGGCTGATACAACCATATCATTACCCTTATTGTAAATCTTGAGTGTAGGAGTGCCTTGCTTTAGTTGCCACCCATCAATGAGCCGTGGAGCATAGTCTTGATAACTAGCCTTTGTCATTGAGAAAGCGGTCTCTTTAGGTGGTAGCCCCAGCCCTATCTGTTGGGGCTTAAAGGAGGTCGTAACTTCGCCAGCCATTGGTGTTAGGTTCTTTATCATCGCATCTGCGGATATTAGACCCTTATCAACCTTGGTCAAGAAGTCCTCTACGGGTTCTGCTTGAACTGCTTCTTTAGCATCCTCTCCCATTTTCTTCAAAAAAAAAAATCTTCTGGGTGTTCATCGTATCCAGACCCCTTAAGAAGATTGACGACTGTTGATGGAGATACCTTGCTGAAACCCTCTTCCTTTAGTTTATCGGCAATCTTGCGGGTGCTTAAGCCTTCTGCCTTAAGTTCTCTTGCCCGAACCTTCTTATCCTTACTAGCCACGGGTGCCGGTGCCTCCTCTTCCTCATCGCTTTCACTTTCAGCCGGTGCCTCTACTACCTTTGCCTTACGACCACGCTTCTTCTTCTCAACCACGGTAGCAGTTACTCCCTTTTTAGCATCACGCTTGGGGATGACCTCCTTGCTGGCTATCATACGGTGGATAAAGGCGGAGCGTTTCGGCACAGATACTCGTTTAGGAATGAAAGGAGTGTAAGGGTGCTTATAGCCACTGTGCTTCGCCTTTGCCTTGCCCGCTAGCCATCTAACATATTGTGCCTTGTGGCTACGCTTGCCACCGAACATACCCTTACCATTTATATCCTTTTCTGTCTCTGCCTTATTCTTAAACGCCGTCATAGCCTTAACACCCTTTTCACGCCCCAATATCATTTCATTAACAATGTGATTGAAATCGGCTACAGTGAGGTGCGGATATGTGTGGCGAACTACCACATACAAGTGTTGTAAAGCAAGAGGTCTAGCATTCTGATTAGGAAGGTCAATAACTTCACCAACCGCTCTTTCAATATCACGGAGTGCGTCGTCTGTTAAGTCTAGAAGTCCAGCACCAGACAGATGGTTGCTAAACTCATAGTCACCGCTAGGGGCTACGGCATCCCACATACCCTTGCCCATTAACTTGTGGCTCATCATATTAAGTTCTGGCACCGTCTTGGTCTGCTCTGCTAGTGCGGAAGCCATAACGCCCTTGTTACGCTCCCTCGTTGCCTCGGTCGCCAACTGTTTTGTATTATCGCCTTCAATACTGTTTCTGAACTCTTCAGCATTGTGATAAAGTGTATTGGTTGCTGACATAAAAGGCGACAACGCACCACCGCTCTTATGCTCATTCGCATAGACTGCCCGCATCTGTGCCATTGCTTGGTCTTTCGCCATTGGGATTTTGGACAACTTCTGCTTGGTCTCCTTATTAACTACCCAATAAAGGTCTTTACCGGGTGCCTTGCGTAACTTATACGGCATCTGTATATTAAGTGTTTAGATTATTTTAAACGCTTATTACACATTCTACTCAAAGTTGGGTAAGTCGGGTTTTCCGACACTTTAGCAATATGAAGGTGGTCTCTAGGAGGACTTTGGCGGAAAACCCAACTTGCCCATCTTTTAATACTCAAGGTAATACATTGGTCGGCAAAGGGATTAGATGTGCCTTTTTCATTATCGTCTTGGTTGTCCCATTCATAATATTGGCTAGTTTCTCCACGAGGTCGTTCAGTGCCGGAACCATAGATTTCCTATCCTCCGCTTTTTTAATAAGGTCAAGTATCGCCTTTTCACTGGATAAAAACTGATTACTATCAGAAACATATGATAACCGTTGTTTGAACTGGTCTATTTCATATTTCATATCAGCATTGTATATGTGGCGTTCTAGTAGTTCTAGAATAGTCTTGGCATCCGATATCACTTGATACATTTTGCCTAGGTCAGAGTTCAGAATAGGTATCAAAAGGTCAATGGTAGATTTTCTACTAGAAAGATTTGCTAAACTAAAAATCCGCTTTAAGACCTTAAAGTAATCTCCTTTCTGTAAGTATTCAACGATATTTTCTTTTATGTTATGTTCCAGAGGAAAGCGTTCATTTATTACTTTGCCTCTAATGTGTATCTCGTATATCATAGAAATCTCCACGAACCGATTTCCTTGTAACCAAGAAACAACATCTAACTTCAACATACTAGGACACGCAATAGCCTCTTCAAGGGTCATTATCTTTCCATCTGGTCTAGTCACTCTACCTACCAGAATGTCTTTAGCAGACCACCGTAAGATATGTTCTTTGAATGTATCTTTCATTAAGAAGTATTGAGTTACGGTAGGACTTGTAACAAGAAGTTTTTTATAGTATTCTTTTTCTTTTTCGGACAGATAAGGTATCCTATCAACTACTTGTTTTGATTTTTCAGCATCGTAGTTAATAACCTTACCGCCCATAATCCGGGTATCTCTCGGAAGAATACGATATGCTTCTACTGAACCGCACTTACATTCTGTCACATATGTGTTAGGTATTTTTATAACTTCACGAACTACACGCTGGAGATGCTCGGCTACATATCCTATGCTAGGAGCGTGAATATCTTGTAGGCAATCAATATCACCCCAATATAACTGCGACCTTAAACTAACAGAACCAGCAACCTCTAACCTAGACTTCGGAAATAAAAGAGTGTTAATCACCCTTTTAACATCTTCTGGATAGTTTGTCGGAAAGACTTTGCGGGACATATCTCTATACTAGTTTGTGATAAGATTTTACTTTTTCTTTTTGTCTCCCAATCGGTTATGAACGGTCTTGATATTAATATGGAATGCCTTGGCGATAGCGTGTTTGCTAATGCCTTTATCAACTAAACGCTTGGCTAGCGTAGCGTCTAGGTATTTGGCACCTTGGGCATTGTGGTCATCAACAAACTGCTTGAGGGTATCGTAGTCGGTTACATCTCCTAGGGTTGATTTTGATGACTTGCTAGACTTGCTAGACGCTACTGATGCCTTGCTAGACGCTTTGCTAGGTGCCTCACGCTCCAGTGGCACAAAATCCTCATCGCCCGCTTCAGCCTCTATACTTTCCTCTTGGTTCTCACCGAAGAACCTACCAGACTGACGAGCAAAGTCTTCACGAGGTGCTATGTCACCCTCAAACCCAGCACGACCATCACCAGCCGTCTGACCCTCTGAAAGTCGTAACTGGTTATCACGCCCTCTAGCATCTTTGCCACGGAGCATATCACGCCTCTGTTCCGCCAAATCATCTCCGTCATCGCTACCAGCGTCACTATGGTTGTAATATCCTAGGTATGAACCCGGTAACACACGAAGTGACTGTCTCTGTTCTTCACCAATATCTTCGCCGTGTGTCCTTAAGCCATTAGCACCAGTGCGTGAGAAAATGGGACGCTGGGTAGAGCCACTATCGCTACTAGAACTGGTAGAACGAGTGCGGGTGCTACCGGGCGTGTATTGGCTCGTGATATCAGAGGCATCCCTAGAACCACTACTAGAACTGCTACTAGAACTGCTACTAGAACTGCTACTAGAACCATCACTGAACCCACTGGGTAGTGTATCTATATCACTGCTACGGAGGCTCGTATCACTTCCAATGTGGAAGTTTCTAGAACTTCTGGGTGCCATCTTAATAACGCTTGTAAGACCTAACTCTTTAGCATATGCTGATAATGCTACCTTTCTGTCACGGATAGCATTACCAAAGAGCGATACTGCCCTTTTACCATATTCAAGAAGACCGCTATACATTTTATAGAGAACACTACCTTGTCCCGGTCTTGTGCTATCAAGAAGGTCAAAGAGTGTCTGGCGGTCATTACCAGCACTATGGTCAAAACGCTCAAAGTTTTCCGTAATATTCTCAAGTTTAGACACTAGGGCATCGCCCTCATTTTTATCTTGATATGAAGGGAAGAACTTTAAGCAGAGAAGCACGATACGAAGAGTGTTAGGGATAAACTGGGCGGGGTCAGAGATGAACCCCGCATCATCTCCTCCCTCGTTGTAGTTAGAAGATGCCTTAAACATACTGTCAAGGAGGAGGGACAACTCCACACGCTCACTATCAGCCAAATCGTCACCTTGGACATAGTCGCCAGTAGCCGTAACATTAGTCTGGGCGGGTAGAGCAACTTGGTCAAGGGTATTGAGCCAAGATACACGCTTATCAAGAAGTGATTTAGCATAGTTCTGTCCTTGGGCGGAGCGTAACACACCTCCGACAAGTCCAGCCTCCTTACGATAGACTTCATTACCATCAGACTGTAACGCACCAGCAAGTTCGCCGTGACGACGCTGGCTCCTAACAACCGGTGGCATATTGTAATACCCGTGGGGTGATGTGAATGAACGAGTTCTAGCCGTATTAGTATCTTTAACGGCGTGTAACGCTCTGCTAGTAGCCTCCATAGACTTCAAAAGATGATACTTTGCTTGTGTCTCATCACCACCGCTATACACCGCCATATGGGCATTATCTTCGCTACCATAGAACTGAAAGGGTTTATTCTGTGCTAGACTTGCTACTTGGGGAAAGGTCAGTTGTAGCCCCATATCAGAGCCGGGTTTCTTGGTTGCTACTCCAGCCATTGTGTTATAATAAATACAAAGAAAATATTTTCAGTGTTTAGTCAGTGCTAGACATTGAAAAGATGGGTAAGTTGGGTATTCCGCTAAAGTTTGCTAAAGGAGAGGCTCTACACGAGGAGTTTGCGGATAACCCATCTTGACCCATCTTTTAATAGAGATTGTGTGCCTTGACATATTTTGACGCTTCAATCATAGAAAGTCCCTTCTCCGCTATTACCTTCTTAACAACGGCAGACCGCTTACGGCGACCATCATTTTCACCAGCGGGCTTACGCTTTTTCTTGCCCAGACCCACCATACTTAAACCCTTATCAACCTTTGAGCCAGCATCGGGCATTCCGTAGAAACTACCAAGAGCATTACCGACCGGGGCAACTAACTTGCGTGCTACGGGTAACACCTTCTTGCGTAGGACACTATCGGGATTAACGAACTCATTCTTAATCTTCTCATTAGAAGCATTAACATCATTCTTAATCTTCTCATTAGAAGCATTAACACTAGCCGTTAGCCCATTTTTAGCCGGGTCAAGGACATCCCACCACGCACCGCCCTCATAGGCACCAGTAGCGATACCACCGTGGAGCATAGCACTGTTGTCTTCTTCCTTCTCGTGGTAACCGTGCTGGGTCTGGACATCAAAGCAACCCATAGTGCGACCACGCCCCTTTAACTGGTCATTATCGTAAAGTTCATCGCCATCCTCATTAGCCCCCATCATACCCTCAATAAACTTGTGGCTAAACATACCGCCGTGGAGTTTCTTAAGATGCTGACCCAGATGGTAGCCTTGGTGGTGTGCGGGGTGTCCCATCGCATTATGCTCCATCTCGTGGAGTTCCAGAGCCTTCTTGCCGATAATAGCGGGTGATNCCTTCCCGCCACGAACTTGGCTAACTTCGTTTTGTTTCTCATAGGATTTCGCCCTTGCCCGGTTCCCAGCAAGTGCTAATACTTCTCCCCGAACGCTCTGTGGATGAGGCATTGTTATATTGAGTAGTTAGATTATTTTTAATATCACCCGAAATAACCATATAATATGCGTTGTCTATTGTTACGATTTTAGGGTTTAGCAGTTTTTCATATCCGCCGGGTAAGGGAATGCGTAGTTCAAACTTCTTGTCACCAATAAAGTAGTGAGCGTTAGTTTCCCAACTCATTTTAACTATCTTTAACATTGCCCTACTCATTCTCTAATACCGGGGAATAATATATTAGCCAATAATATACGAGATGGCATCCATCACCTTTCATTATGATGACCTAGACGGTGGTTTAGGTGGTGTTAGTAGGGCTTCTGGCTTTATCCAGCGTAAAATGGCAGAAGCCAAAGCGAATGGATATAAGGATGCTAGCGATTTAACAGTTAGCAAAAAGAAAAATAGCAAGTTTAATGTAGATAAAGTTAAGAATGCTTCTGCTTTTCTACACCAGCATATCAAGGGAAAGTCTCCGTGGCAACCCGCTCGTGCTATCCCCATACTTTCTACCGGGCAGAAGGCTAAACGGCGGACTATTGATGGTAAGGTGGTAGATTTCTCTAAACCAGACCCTAAATACAACCCCGCAACCCTACCACTCTATCCCTTGCCGAGGGGCGATGCTAGGAAACTATCAGAGACCGAGGAGAAACACCGCAAGGATGCGGTAGAAACCTATACGGAAGTCCTCAAAAAGATGTATCCCGAGCAGTTCAAGCCTAGACACACCCCTAGCCCCTCCGAGAATGTGATAGAAAATGGAACGACCACGACTACAAAGGTGATACGAAAGAAGGTAGGAAAAAAGAAGAACAACACTTTTGAAGTTTTTCACAACAAACCTACATACATCACCACCGATAAGGGATTTATGCCAGTCTGGTAATGAATATAATATAAATCTAATATAGAATAAATGGATACCAACTCGTCATTATTCGGAGGAGGAATGGTAGCCAGTGCGGTATTAGTTGCTGGCATTGTATATAAAGCGGTCAATCATAAACATATTCGTAGTAAATGTTGTGGCAAGGCAATGGATATGAGTATAGATATTGACGATAGCACCCCCGCTCCCACTACTATCAAAGTAGAGGAGCCGATTGCTAGTATAAAAGTCCCGTCGGAGCGTAAAAAAACTATCACCGAGTGTCCTCCGCCACCCAAACCTAGTCCTTCTTCGCACCCTTCCGACCAGTCTTAAAGAATACAAATGAATAACGGTCTCCTTGTGTTATCTTACTAACATAATGAAGGTTATTAGCACCATTAAAGATGAGCGGATGGTAGGCAATGTTATGCTTTTTATCATTAATGTATAAGTCGCCACCACTATAATCCCCAATGGCAAATATCATTGATAGACCGATGTTGTTCTTGTCAATATGGGGCTTGGCTTCGTAGTTCTGATTGACTTGAATGCTAGTAAAGCCAATAGGGTCGTATTTCTTGCCGATTTCGTGTAGTAGTTTCTTTAGGTCTGGATGCTTCTTGGTAAAGGCACTCTCATTGAAAGTAGATTTAAACTTCTGTCTAACACGACCTACAGTCTGGCTACGCCCAATACCGCTATTAGCACGGCTTTTGTTAATAGGAAGTTCATTATCATCCATCCACTCTTTAAGTGCTTTCAATAGAGGGTCAGAGCGTGGTAGAGCGGGTAATACATAGATTTTATCATCCTCGTATTTCATAGTAAATACTTTGGATGCTGGAACGGTGATAGGCGGGTTGATACGAACCACACCCTCCTTACCGTGGTCACCGCCATCTAACAGATGTAACAGCCCACAACCTTCAAGATGTCTTGCTACTGCTTCATAGTGGTCTTGGTCACCTTCGCCACGCAATACAGTAGGGTCAAACAATGGTGTAGTGCCTTCAACACGCTGACCAGTGGAAGGCAGAGGACGAGGTATGAATACATTACCAGAGGGTTTAGCAACGGGCTTTTTCATAGGCAGAGGTCTAGGAGCATATACTGGTCGTTTCATCTGTGCCATCTGTGGCATCGCAGTAGTAGGCATTTCAATCGTATTAGTAAGTTCAACAGTGGGGAGGTTAGCGTGTTGTGTTGTATCAACCTCTGGGGTAAAGTCTATCTCGTGACCTTCTTCATATGGAAAATGCTTTTCGTTGATATCAACACTATACTGAATGTCCTCACCCCGCAGAGCCTCTTTATAGCGTTGTTCTTCTGCTGGCGTTTTAACATAGTTCTTATAGTTGATGATTGGCACGCCTAACCCGCCGTTATTATCAGTGGCAGTTAGGTAATACACGAAACTATAACGATGACCGCTTGTGATAGGTGTGACCTCGTGAAGATTTGACTTACCATTGAATAATAGGGGCTGGAGATTGATATTGATTTTTAGACCATTGACGCATAGAAAACCTCCTTCGTAGTCACCGAGGGAAAAAATCATAGACAACCCCTTATTGCCCTTGTCAAGGTGACGCTTTGCTTGATAATCTACATTGGTTTGTATTGTGGAGAATGGTAGGGGGTTTATCTTGCGTCCAATCTTCACGAGAATATCAAGCATCTCTTTAGCATCGCCTTCTTTTGAGGACGCTGATAGTTGTGCCTTACGATATTTAAGAGGAACATCAACGCCATCCTTATTAACCGTGCGGGTAGGGTGGGTATTCCAATCCGTTCTCGTGGCAATAAATCCAAAAGGCATAGTGCGACCTACGCCAAGACCCGGTCTGGCATTACTGACTTTAACAAACTTGTTAGCCTTTTCATCCATCAGAGCACGAAGGCGTTTAACATCTGGGTCATTGGGTGATAGTTTAGGTATTAGGTAGGTCTTCTCCATATCAAAAGGTTCATCCTCATCGGGGCGGTTCCATACTTGCTCCCTTGTCAATGTGATAGGTCTTGCCTCTGGTGGAATATCATCTGGGTTATTCTTCCATTTAGCCTTTATCTCTGGCTTCCACCCACGCTCATCAAATAACTCGTGACCCTCTTCTTCCGTAGCACCGGATACTACAAGAGCGGGATTTGCTTGAACTTCACCAACTGTCTCTGTGGTAGATTGTGTCGGCGTTTCCATTACATTCGTCGCCGGTGATGGTAGTATATCAACTGATGACTGTTGCCTAGTAGGAGCCGGTGCTAAAATATCAATAATCTGTTGTTTATCTTTTCGTAATAGGTTCTTAACGCCCTTTGTCTTGGCATACTCACGAAGACTACCAGCACTCATCTTGGTTAGTTCTTCCCGTGTCTTGTTGCCAGACGCTGGTAGTTCAGAAATAACAAGTTCTGGCTTACTATTAACAACTGTATTGCGTTTGGCAAGTTCTCGTTCCATAAACGCTTTTAGTTCTGGTTTGTTATCCTTGACCGCAGAAATGCCCTTTATACCCAATGACCTAATATGTGCCTTAAGTTCTGCCTTTGTCATCGCATCAACATCTGGTTCTCCAATACCACCGCTTATCTCATTCTCCTTGAACGCTGGAATGATACTAGCGGGGAAAAACATAACATCAACATCAGTATCAGTGATATGAATGTTTTGACCGCCACCGTGGAGCCTATATGCTCGTGTCTTCGGCATTTCCTATATTTGATGTATAGATTTAAATCTACGCATCATATATTTGATAGGTGTTATATTAGGTTGTCGGAGGTCTATTATGAATATGCCACAAGTTCATTAAACGGTATATAGACTACATTATTGACCTTGTCAATAACTACTGGGCTACTACCATTTCTATCCTTGCGTTGGAATGGAGCCACCTTGAAGGTATCAAACTTATCTTTGTTATACCAGATGTATCTGTATCCATCGGCGAACTTGAAAACGAAGACTGCCTTACGGTTACCATCACGGAGCCATTGGACTTTGTTGTGTCCTACAATCAGACCCTCTGGTGTGCCGTTCTTCCTAGCAGAGAAGTATGATATCTTCTGCCAGTCAGCATAAGTCTTATCATCTAGCCCACGGTCTTTCTGTTCCCCATACACCTTATCACCGCTGATAGTCTCGTAGTCAAACTTGGCGAACTGGTCGGGGTTTCTCCTTACGGCAGAGCCAATCAACTTGGCTACTACTGGAGTGCTTACGACTTCAGAGGCAGTGCCACGGGCGATATCATTCTCAAGCGTGCGAACAACAAGCGGAGCGACGGCAGACATTGGTTTTATAATCCTTGCCGGGAAAATAAATCTGGATGAACAAACTTACAGCGACCGCTGTAGTTTTGAATATAGTTGATTATAATACAAAATACCGTAAAAATGTGGGTTTTCTAGTAATAATGTGTTATTTACTGCGTAATATACTATATATACAAGTAAAAACCCCGGGGTTTTTACTTGGAAACTATACACTTTACTATGTAATCTATCATTTTTACATCATTTAGCGGTATTTAAGTCCGATTTCTGTGTAAATAACATCCAGATGCTAGAGTTTCAAATAGAAGGTTCCCGGGTAAAATCTTTTCTTTACTAGGAGTATAAAACAAATGGCTACCTTTCGCATCTCGCCGTTTATGGAGACGCTCGCTACTACAATGAAGTCAGATAACCTTGCCGAGAGCAGTGCCGACCATTATATGAAATGCCTCTACACTCTGAATGGTAAGGCTCCCTTTACTACTCTTGCCTTCCTCAAGAACAAAGATACCATTGAAGGTGTCATCAAGGACTATTCTGAAAGCACAAAGCGTAACTACTACTCTGCTATCCTAGCATCTCTGAAGCACCTCAAGGACAAGGCTAGTTACAAGAAGACATATGCCTACTACGCTGGTGTTATGGCAGAGAAGACAAAAGAGCATCGTGATACAAAAGATGACCAGAAGAAGAGCGACCGGCAAAAGGAGAACTGGATAGACTGGACAGAGGTATCAAAGAAGGCTTCTGATATGCGGACTGATATGGCAACCTATGCGGGCAAGAAGAATATCACAAACCAAGACTATGATAAACTCCTTCAGAATGTCATCCTCTCCTTATATGTTTATATCCCGCCTCGTCGTAACCAAGACTTCCTTGATATGTATGTGGTTCGTAAATGGACAGAGGATATGCCGAAGGATAAGAACTACCTAGACCTTGGTAACAAGCAGTTTATTTTTAATGTCTTTAAGACTGCGAAGAAGCACGGGCAACAGAAGGAGGCTATCCCCGATACGGCAGAGGCTCCGTTGATGGATACTCTTAATACCTACATCAAGCATCATCCGGGGCTTAAAGGTAATAAGAGTAAGACAGTTGTGGCAAAGTTCCTAGTGAATGCTGATGGCACTCCTATCACTGCCGTCAATGCCATTACTCGTATCCTCAATCGTATCTTCGGTAAGAAGGTTGGGTCATCTATGTTACGCCATATCTACCTCTCCCACAAGTATGGGGACAAGTTAGAGGAAATGAAAGAGGATGCTGATAAGATGGCACACTCTATGAGCCAGCAGAAGGAATATATAAAAACCGACGATTTACCATATCACGAGATGGAGTAACATAAAGTCTCGGAGGAAATAGACTTTGTATTATAAAACATATCACAACTCCTAATGCGAACATCTACTTGAGGTTCATATTAGAAATGTATCACAAGATGGGTAAGTTGGGTTTTCCGCCAAATGCCCGTATAGAGCCACTCACCTAGCCAGACTTGGAGGAAGACCCATCTTGCCCATCTTTTACCCAGTTTTTAATAGCGTATAACTCTGGTCTAGCAATAATCTTATTTAAACCTCTTATCATTTGAGTTACACTGTCCCAATAGGGATTTGTAATACTCATATCCATCAGCATAGAGGACATAACATTCTGTAGGGACTGGATGTATTCCAACGATACGACTACTTTCATCTACTAGGGGCTATTAGTTTCTACTGGCAGATGGACGGGTAGATGGGTCATTTTGCTACCAAGGCAACCGAACCTATCCAATGTCTCCTTTTGAAAACTCCATACTAACCGATTGGCTCTCCACGCCTTGTCCTTGATAACAGTTAGGTAGGCAAGTCTGGTGTCCCCATAAACCGTTTCACAGTCACGCTCTAACCCCAAAATCTCGGCATATAAACTAAATATCTCATTCTTAATCTCTGATAGGTGTTCTACCTCACTCTCTAGGACACTACGACGGATTGGCGTTACAGACGAGGCATCGTTATCATCATTCATTGTATATTATCAGAAAAGATTTTATTTCTGGTAATATATATTCAGAGCCGGGGTATTTACGGAGTAGGGGTCTGTTTAAATGCCTTTCTACAGATGGCACACTTTCTAGCATCCACATTGGTTTGTGTCTTTATCGTGTCAAGGCAGACCTTACAGTAGTAGTGACCACACGGCGTTATCTCAAGGTTCGCTGGTTGTATCATATCCATACAGATTGGACACTCCCAAGTCTTCTTAAGTATCGTCGCCATCTCAATCATCTCATTCTTAATATGCGTTGGGATTTCCTCAATGCCTATGTGTCGTGTGATTGTAGTGTGGGTCTCATAATCCCTTGTCAGACTATCACGAACCACCTCGTAATACTTCGCAAAGGCAAAACTGCGTTGCCTCCAGTTCTTCTGTGCCTCAAGACGGTAATACTCAAGAGTTCCAAAAGCGGGAGGCATTGTTTTATGTTCTGGTCGGGGAAAAAAATCTGAAATAAACATTTATACAGCGTCCGCTGTAGTTGCCTACGGGTCAGTGATTAACTGGGCGGGCGTAATCGTATTGACGTAGGTGTAGGTTTGTGTAACACTGCTACCGCCAGATGTGGCACCCGCTGACACGAACACGAGGTAAATATTTGCCGGGGTTGATGAGAAACGGTAGGGGATAGTAAGGTCAATCGGTGATACCGGTGATGTTCCGGAGGCGGAAATAGCAAAACCTACATAAGGTTCGTTTATCAGCGACGCAACAGACGGCACTGCGTTATTAGTGTCAGAAACATATAATGTGCCAGTATTACCACCCGCTGACGATGACGCACCTAGCAGACCATTAAGTGTCAAAACGCCGTTTAGCACAGCAGAACTGGCACCAGCAGTCGGGAGCGTAAGAACCGT
>JGI24890J29729_1000833_pt1 | contig 16554 bp, 26 predicted proteins | sample FreactcultureFD7_FD_29729 | JGI IMG/M metagenome (IMG submission 29729)
TCCGGGAGAAGACGCCGACGAGAGAGACTGACTTTGGTCAATTTGAGCTCGCAGCGTCGTCAGGACTCTCTCTCTCAGGTGCTGTTCAGTGGAGCCATTCGAATGTAGTCAGTTGGGAGACTGGTATGAGTGAGACTAGAATCAGCGTTGAGTACGAGGTCGATCACGTAGAGATCAACTTGCGAAGGTTTCAAATCAACGTCGGATCCTCGTCTTCCTTTCTTCGTCTCTCTCTAGCACGTCGGTGAAACATCTACATTTCCTCTGATCTGATCACTAGTCTTGCCTCCGTGCTTCTTGATAATTCGCTTGAGAACACTCGCGGTAACACCCTGCAAAGAACCGTGGATTGACATTGTTAAACCTCTGAATACATCGCTTTCCTCCAACGCTTCAATCTCTTTACGATCTTGTATCGATATATCGGCCATCTGTATCAGAGAGAAGAGTGTCGAGAGGGAAAGATGAACAAGTTGAGTGATGTAAGATTGAGGGGAGGGGAAAAACAAGGCGCGAGCGGAGTCAGCTGGTCACCCTGAGAAGCTGGTCATCCTGAGAACGATCTATACAAAGCACATATTTGGTATTTTCAGGTATCAACAGTAAAACTCAACTAATTTCTTCTTTTTCGTATACAAGCAAGCGATTCCCTCCTTTCCAGTGTTCAAGCTCAAGCATTTCTTATTCCCTATCTAATCCTCATCAGAAGCAGCAACGATCTTCCTCCTCTGCTTTTTCTTGGTCTCCTCGATAACCATTTCTATATCCGAAGTCTTCTCCGTCTCTGATCCACTCGATGAAGCCTGCCCCTTCTTCTTTTCCTTCTTCTCCCTCTCCTTCTCCTTCTCCTTCTTGACGACAGGCCTAGATTTGTTCGAGGTAGAGGTAGAGGCAGAAGCCGGTTTGGATTTCGAGTCGGGTTTCGATTTCGAGATTGGTTTCGACTTTGAATCAGGTTTCTGTTTGTTGTTGTCCTTCTCAGTCATCGGAGCTGAACGAGGGAGATCTTGGGGAGGAGCAGCTTTAGCTTTGGTGACGAGTTTCGTAATAGTTTTGATCTTCTTACTGATATCGCTCGACGAAGGACGGTTTGCGTGATCGATCGCCCTCATCTCTTGTGCCATAGTGAGTTTCTTCTTGGGAGGTTCGGCTTTCGATTTGCCTTTGTCGAGAGAACGAGGGTCGGGAAGATCAGAATCGGAAGATTCGGAGGATGATGAAGATTCGACCTTTTTCTTTCCTTTCCCATCCTTCCCTTTCCCGTTGCTCTTTGACTTCGACTTCGACTTTGACTTTGACGTGAGCACAGCTACTGAAGAGTCGCTGTCGTCGGAAGTGTCGTGTTTCGGAGGAGAACTAGACTTGATCTTTTTCTTCGAGGGTTTCGAGGGTTTCGAGGGTTTCTTGTAGAGATCGTCTTCAGAAGTATCGCTGAGCTCGATAGATTCGAGTTTGTGTTTCGTGGTACTAGAGGTTTTCGAAGATGATTTCGTCTTGGAGGGTTTGGGAGGAGGAGGAGAGGAATCGTCGGATGAATTGTATCGAGCTTTACCTACGAGCCTTCCTGTGTCCTCAGTAAAGTAAGGAAATAGTGAGAGAGAAGACAGACTCACCCTTTCCCTTTGACTTGGATCCCTTAATTCCAAAGCTCTTCAACGATTTCTGTTTCGATTCCTTCGATTTGGTTCCCTCGTTGACATCACTACTGCCGAGATCCATCGACTCACTTCCATCATCAAGGTCCATTGAAGCACTCCCATTCCCATCTTCTTCTTCTTCTCCTTTCTTCTTTTTGAGGAACTCCAAACCAGTGAAACCTTCTCCAGTATCGACGTCCATCGCAGCGAGTCTCGATGCTTCAGCTTCTTCCTTCTTGAGTTTCTGTGCCTTCTCGAACTTGACTCGTTCACCTCTTGCAAACTTTGATTTTCCGTTGTTCTTCAAGCGTTCTATCGAGAGCAAATCCTTTTCGTCAGCTCATGTTTGTTCGAGTACGCTCGAGAGAATAGTGAGGAAGAGAGCTTACCTTTCTCGAGTTGTGCCTTTCGTTGCTGTTGTTTGATACTCTGCTCTCCTTTCTTGCGGAGATCGTAGTCGAATTTACGCTCGTTCAGACACTTGCCGGCTTTGATCGATTGCCATACCCAATTGACGTCGAGAATCCAGGTACGGTTGTACTCGTCGTCGCTCTCGGTTCTAATCTCGCTATCACGTGTCAACTCAGATTCAAGAGGAAGAGAGGAGAAGGAGTGGGAGTGACTCACGCATTCGATTCGTTCGCTTCCAAGATGAGCTTGACCATTGTATCCGCTCCCGCAGTTCCTTGCTTGCTCCCTGAGAAAGGAGGGAAAAGCGGTCAGAACGTTTTCGCAAAGAAAGGAGAGAGAGAGAGATCGTGTGAAGACTTACATAGCCCCCCAGAAAGCACGATATGTGAAACGTCTGCATTTCCTCTGATCTGATCACTAGTCTTACCTCCGTGCTTCTTGATAATTCGCTTGAGTACACTCGCGGTAACACCTTGCAAAGAACCATGAATCGACATTGTTAAACCTTTGAATACATCGCTTTCCTCCAACGCTTCAATCTCTTTGCGATCTTGTATCGATATATCCGCCATCTATATCAGAGAGGAGCGTCGAGAGGGAGAGTTGGAGAAAGGTGAACAAGTTGAGTGATGTAAGATTGAGGGGGGGAAAACAAGGCGCGAGCGGAGTCAGCTGGTTACCCTTAAAGTAGATAGGAGAGTATAGAGGGAGTGTGCATTACCGTTTGAGAAGTTGATGAAAGTGTTGTGAAGTAAGAAGTGAGAAGAGAGAGAGAAAGAGAAGAGAAAGCAACTTTCGATTCCTTACTGACTGAATACGAGTTCTTTCACTCAAAACTCGCTTGAGAATCTAGACGATGGTCGGTACTACATCAAGAAACGACTCGAACAAATGCGAATAAACTACTAAGAGAGAGAAAGTGGTACAAAAGATAGAATACAACATTTTCAAGTTCAACTTTCACTTCTCTGAACCAGTTGGGATCAGTCTCTTCATCCATTTCTTGACATCCCCTACTTCATCGTGACACCAAGAGTGACCGAGAGAGGGGTACACTCGGAAGGTGACATCTTGCATTCCTACGGCAGTTTGAGGAGCTGGTGCGAGAGGGAGAGAGAAGTTCGCTGGGAGGTGTTTGAGGGGTGAGAAGAAATCGACGAGTGAATCGTGACGAAGGAGGTTGACGGAAGTGATGGCGTCTTTGAGGCTGAGAAGAGTGAAGAGAGAAGGTCAGTTGAGAGATCTCGAAAAAGCCGAGATGAGCGAATTTGAGAAAACCTACGTTAGAATTTCATCGTCTGAACCATGACCCCAAAAGATTGGTACCTCCTTCGTTGTGAGATCGCTCATGAGCTGTAGAGCAGATACTCGAGAGTCAGAGTCGTCGAGAATGTCGAGAGAGAGGAGAGAGAGTTTTCGCTCACTTTTGGTAATTCCCATCTCATTGGCAAGAATCCCGAGAATACCGCTACTCCACCTAGAGTAGACTCTCCCGTCAAAGCTGCCAACATCGCCACTACACTCCCTTGTGAGAATCCAGCGAGTACAATTCTCTTACTAGCCCATTTCCTCTCTTCCTCAGTCCCAAAGCTATCCAACTCTTTCGGATCAACCGGTTTCGGCGCTTGACCTCTCCCATCCCCCTTCGGTCCATACTTCAACGTATACCCCAATCCAGGTCTCGCACCTTCACTGGCCCACGTTCGATGAGCCAAGAAATCTCGTCGACGCAGAATGAGGAGCGCTCGTTCGTATCGGATCACTTTGTTCAAGAGTCGGACAGAGGCGAATAGGTTGGGAAGTTGACCGTTGGAGGAAGTGGGTTCGTAAGGGAGTTTGAGGTCGAACCAGGAGGGCCAGAGAACGGTGTCGTTTTGGAGATTTATCGTTGTTCGATTGTTGCTGGGAAAGGGAGAGAGAGAATCAACGAGTCAGATTGCGCATCGTTCAAGATAGATGGTAAAGCTTGACTCACGCTTGAGGAAGAACCCATCGAGTCGAGGTGAAAGTAGGATGTAAAGCTGGAGGTAAGAAACTTTCTGCAGTCTTTTGCCTCAAACCCTGTGAAGATGGTACTCACGAATCAGCAACTCATAGCAGAAATTCGAGGAACGCATGAACTCACGTGTAGATAGATGACAGTAGATTCATGAAGTTTCCCTTTGACCGGATTCAAGTATTGTACCCAATGTTCCTCCTCCGTGTTCCTCCAAAGATAATCCTTTCTAAACTTGTCCGCCGATTCTTTCGTAACTCCACTCTCTTCTTGTCTAACCTCGAACGTAACCTGATTTCCAACTTTCTGTACATTTCTCGGACTTGGTCGAGGAATAGATTCTGCGACTTGACGCATTTGTTCCTTGACTTGATCCGTCACTGGTGGTGTCGGGGATTGATCGAAGAAGGTACGAACTTGAGGAGAGGCGCGCAATCGGGGAAGAAGGAAATCGAGCGATCTGATCATGAGGAACAGGGCGAGTAGAGCGAGGAACCACATTCTCGTGATTCGACGCATCCGACGAGAGATGGCGAGAGAGAAGAGAGATTTGAGAAAGGAGAGAGGGGAGGTTCGTTTCGAGTTGGTCGCTGCAGTTTGATGAAACGAAGGTCTTCGAAGATCTTTTGCTGACATTGACATTAATCCATCCTTCTCGACTCCTCCTCCTGGTGAGCTGGAGATGGAAGGTGATGGACTGTCGTTCGAGGAAGCGGTATCTGATTCTTCGTAGGTCGGGAGGAAAGTCGGTTGGAGGAAAGGGATCGGGAGAGCGACAGAACTCGAATCTTTCGTATGACCTTTGTTGGCCTTCCTCATATCGTGTTGGGGAAGAGGGGAGCGTGGGTCGAACGCAGCAGTGAGAGGAGCTTGAGCTTGAAGACTCGTTCCGGAAGCGGTCGAAATGGGGATGATCTGAGAAGGGGGAGGGACTTTTTGTCGAGAAGCGGGTATTGTGAAGAGAGGATTGTCTGCGTTGACTCCATTCGGTATTGATGAACGTCTTCGCATACCGAGGAGAGGAACAGGGGAGGTAGGGATTACAGAGTGAGCAGTTCGAGCGGAGGATGAGGAATTCGACGTTAATGACCCTTTGTTTCCTTCTGATTCATGCATCTCATTCTGCCAATGTCCATTCTGCTGCTCACTCGCTCGACTACTCCCACTCCTCGTCGTTCTCGAAGAATTCCCATCTCCATTTGGCATTACCACCTTTACCCTTCACGTAGATCTCTGTATCGACTGCCTGATGAGCCGCTACTGGTGGGATTAGAGTAGCTGAGTATCGCCTGTCTCCTGCGAGGTGTCACCGTCCTTGGACTCGAGTCGTAGGAGATGAAATTGCTTCCGATGAGATCAAGTTGAAAGTTTGATTGGCGTGTACTGCTGTGCTTGTGAGGCTGCGAAGGAGTATTGCTAAGTACTGGCGAGTCTGTAGGATGCGAGATGGGCGAAAGGAAGAAAGCAAAGGAAGAAAGGAGAGGCTGGATTCCGACGAGAGACTACTTCTCTCACGATTTCGGATTTCCTTCCTTCCGATCTTGGAAGCGAAACCTTGCAATTTCGCAAGGATCTAGATTTCCAAGTCTTGCTTGCTGGCTATCGTGGACTCTTGCTTTGAGCTATACTGCTGTTCAATTTGCGAAGAGACTTTGCGACGAGAGCGAGAGTTGCGAAAAACAAGCGAAAAGCTCACTTTGCCTCGTCGCAAGAGCTGGTTCTGCGAGAACGCTCCTTTCTCAACACCTGTACTCTCCGCTAGAGACAATATCTCGTCGAAACAGAACGAAAGTGAGGATTGCACAAAGGGAACTGACGTGTATAGAAAAGGAGAAAGGGTCAAACTCGAACTAACTACTTGGCCGTGACTCGTACATCAACAGCTCCTCAACGGAAGCCATACATCTCTCGACGACGGTGGCTGAGCGCATGGTGAGTGTGCGAAGGACCCGGTGCAGGCGACTATAGAACCGGCGGAAAAGCGAGCGAGCAGAGCAGAAATTGTGAGCTCAGTGCGACGACGAGCAAACGAAGAATCCAAGACTCACACGTTGAGACCTCGTACGACCAGTGTGAACGTGGACCTTCTGGTCGAGCAAAGGAGTGTGACCACGTCCCTCAAAAGGATTCTCGGGTTCCGAATTGTCGCGAATCGCTTGTGGGAGGATGGCAGAGAGGCGTAACAGTTTCTGTGAGATCCATACTTCAGCGTCAATTAATGACAATAACGGAGCGTGCTAGAAGTAGACGCGCGTAATCAACCCAATGCTCCCCTTCCTTTTCGACGAAGAGGCTCTCGTGCTCCTTAACGACGCCTCTCACCAGAACGGACCACTTGATCTCATCGTAGGCGTCGTAAACGGAGTAGCGAAAGTAAGTAACGTCAGGGGAGCAGGGTAATCCCTCCTTGATTTGATCCCACCAATCACCGTCGTGATCCCATTCATCGTAGCCAGGTAGCTGAGTCCAAACATGCTGCTCATGACCTGTAGTAGAAGAGACATTAGACCAACGGGAAAAGGAAGGGCAGAGAGACGAGCTCACCAATCCGCCTCATCGAGCTGTATTCATCGCTTTGGAATTTCGCCATTACGTCCCTGGCTTTCCCGGTGACTTTCCCGTCCAAAGAAATCTCACGAGCATCGAGGAATCGAGGAAATGCGACCTCAAGTTTCTTGAAGACGACGTGAACGAAAGGTACGACGATTGAGAGATTCAAGCCCATTCCTTTAGCAAGCAAAAGTCAGCTCCAAGACGACGAATGGACATAGCTAGCTGCAGCTGTACGTACTGACATCCTTCGCATCGTCGACGGCTCCAACCTGTGAAATGTCGATGTCTTTGCACCAGCGCTCAACGCCTATAGATGCTGCTAAATTTCGGGTCAAGGCGTTGAGAGAGGGAAGAACGCCATGATCCTCGATTTGCTTCTTCTCGTCCTATTAGGAAATAGCTGAGAGTCAATCAGTCTCATCTCAGGTCAGCGCGAAGAAGAGAGAGAGAGACTAAGGCGAACCGGGTTCAACGCTCGTGCTCTGATGTACCGTCTATCTAAACTGTAATCGTATCCATTCCGGTGTTGTGTAGTCATAGCCGTGAAGGGTAAAGGAAGAAGAGACGAACAGATTGAGAGCGGAATCTAAAAAGAGACATCGGGTTTAGACTGGGTAACGGAAACGTCTCGAGCGCGAAAAGAAGAACTTGGCTTATCGACGACGATGACGACGACGGCAAAAATCGAACGGAGAAAGAAAGCAATCTTTACAATCAGACAAGGTATCCAAGTTGCACAAAGGAGACAAGACGCTCGAGAGGACTCGAAATCAAAAAACGACCGGCCAAATTTACGTTCATTCGTCGACTCGACGAGAGATCGCTATAGGAAGCCGTACATCTGTCGTCGACGGTGACTCATAGAGAGATCGGAACGAGCTGGTCTCGACCTCGAATTTCGACGCTGTCAAAACAGTGACTGTCAGACGTTGGGAACTGACGAAAATGGAACGAATTGACAACTAACCTCTCGAAAACCGAGGTCCCTGTCCTGACGAGGAGGAGAACCAGAACGAGCGCGAGAAGTGTGTCGTCGACTCGAGCCTGTCGCAACCTCGGGAACAAGCGACGTCGAGAACGCTTGAAAGAGGCTCGGGAAAGTCTGAAGCGGTCATCAAATCGTCAGCTTATACTCGAAAACTGAAAAAAAGAAGAAACGCCTCACGGGATCGTCGCTGTTCGGGTTCCAAGCTCTCCAAGTCCTGAGATCGTTCTTGTCTGCCTCCTGCTCCTTTGCGTTCTTCTTGACGATAACACCACGGAATATGACTGACATGGTGGGAAGCCTCGTCTTGGCCCGAGGAGTATGAAGATCGAGACGATGGTAGGAGAGGCCGGGCGAGTCGATCATTCCGAGCTTCATCCGATTCAACGCCTCTTGATGGTAATAGTTGTCGCGATGCTCACGACAAGGCTCTTGACGCCAGTGAGGCTGTGCTCCAAGCTCTGTGGAGAATAGATCTGCAAGTGAATACGAGACTAGCGAGAGAAAGAGAGAGAAGGGTTCCGGAACGCTCACCCGTTCGCATTTCTGCTTTGCAGTCGTCGGCGATGAATAGTCCCATCGAATACCTTCCCTTCGCGATAGCGGACCACGCTGACTTATTAGTCAGTCGACGCTCCTCCAAGGCACGAGGGAAAGCGAGTGAATCCGGAAGGCTAGGATCGAGTTTGACATTAATGTCGAGGTCCTTTTTGGCTTGCGTCCTCCAGATCTCGAGCTTTGTCAACAAGCTATCCTGGCACGTCATTGCCCAGGCATGTAGAGGTACTCTATGCTTCCCGTTCGTGGACCGCATGTAACTGACGAGAACTGGGAGAGCCGGGAAGACAAGTGATAGTTGAACCCCCATGTCTGTCATTGTGCGATAGATGAGCTTGATCCAGCACACTTGAACGAGCTGAGAGATACGCACCTGGGAGCTCTGGATCGTCAACAGCCCTGATGTCGGCAACCGTAACCTCTTTCCAAACCATCGGATGCGCTAGACCTTGCGCTAGCCAGTTTGCGAAATTGTTCAAATGATTGACAAGATGGTGTTCCTTCACTAGCCTTCGCTCCTCCTGGTCAACGAACAAAGAACGTCAGTTCAACGACGGGAATGGTGAGAAAAGTGAATGGGCCGTACATCGGTGAGGGGTCTCGCTTTGACTCCAGCTTGCGACGACATCTGGATTATACACGCTGAGGGAGAAGAAGCAGGAAGAGAGAGGGAGATGCAAACCAAGCATAATCGGGTTTAGACCAAATGTCTAATCCCGACGTCGGGTGTCGGGAGAGGATTGAGCGCATCGACGACGACGATGATGATGACGGAGCCTAGATCAGTGAGGTCCGACGAAAGTGATGAGGGTATTGTTACAACAGGTTGATGAAATGGATATGAAAATGCTGGAAAATGCTGTAAAAATGATATTCGATATTCCGAGAGTGTCTGTCGCGCCTGGGTTACCCCTCGAGACTAGATCTGTACATTATCGATTTCGACTTGAGGTACAAACGCATTATGAAGTGTCGTTTCTGCATAAGCTGTTTTCATCTCTCCCACCTCCTCTCATCAGTCCCACTTCTTCCAAATAGCTCGAAGAAGAGAGAACTGCACTGACCAGAGAAAGTACTTCCTTTGGTACCCACCACTTTCTTTCCCATACTAGCGATACTCGCCTCCAAAAACGGGACAAACAACCTTCCGAGTTCGACGCCATCTCGCTCGTTCACCAACCTTTTCATCTTCTTGACGGAAGGGAGATGTTCGAAGGAGGAGAGGAGGTGGATACAGGGGAAAGAGAGGAAGAATGGACGGAGTGCGAGAGAGGTGAGAGGGGAACGGGAATCGGTTGCGAGGTAGAGAGGGGTGTTGTAGGCTAGTAGGGAGGGAGAGGTGCGCAGAGGTGACTGACAAGTGAGAGAGGAGGTGGGTAAGGAACGTCGAAGGTGTCGATGAGAACGAGGGAGTGAGGGTAGAGATTCGGGTAAAGGTGAAATGAAAGCTTTTTCTTCCAACACTTCCTGATCGATCAAACTCCAATCACTGATGCCCTCCTCACCGTTCACTCCTCTCTTTCTCAGTCCTCCTTCTTCCTCTTCCTTCTCCCGTTTGATAATCTCTCGAATCCTCTGTTCCTCCTCCTCCCTCACAGCCTCGTCAACGCCGAGCACCTCCCCCAATCTCCTCCAAGCATCCCACATATTCACCTCTCGATTCTTCTCAAACACTCCATCCCCGACTCTCGCATGAACTCCAACATACCCTTGACTCCCTCCCAACAAATCCCTTATCTCTTTCGCAGGTTCCAAGATGTATTCATTAGAGAAACTCATACTCTTGGCAATGAACGCAGCTGCTTCACTTCCCGTGAGTTTCGAAGGATCGTCGTTTGGTGAAGAAGTGAGTTCGGAAAAGACTCGTCGATGTCCAAAGAGGGAACCGATGAGGAGTACTTTCTGAGAGAGTTTACGCATGGCGGGGATAGAGACGGTTCGGATGAAATGATTGTCGCGAGTCGAGTTGGAGATGAGGGGTCGAGAAGGTTTAGAACGGGACGTGTAGTGGTCGAGGAATTGAAAATCGTATTTATCTGCGTCCGTAAATACCAGCTGTAAATTCACTCAAATCCACCCATTAGCAACATCACTCGTTCTAATGAGAGGAGTAAGTATACTCACGACATCCTTCTTCTCAACTCCCAATCCATCTTGAATCCAACCCTCTCTCAAATCCCACCTATCCCTAACCCTAACCCTCATCTCCTCGACGACTCGATCCAACCTCAAAACTTTCTTCCAATCCAACCAAGTATCCCTAAACGTCCCCCTACACTCTGGACTAAAACTCTTGCATTCCTCTTTGGTCAAATTCGTTNAAGGGTACCCATCAGGTCTCATTTCGTAGCCCAACTCTTTCCAGTGTAAGGCTTTCGATGCGCGGGACGAAGCGAGGAGGGATAGACGTTCCGAGAGGGGTAAGCCGGTGTAAGAAGGGTATTGGGAAGAGGTTGAGGGGAAATTCGAAGAGGAGAATGAGAGAGAGCTGTTGGGAGAGGAAGAGGGGAGGGAGAAGGTCGAAGGGTGCATTGAGATTTGAGTATTCCATGAGGTTTGCTGTGAATGAGAAGTGAGAGGGGAGAGAGAGGTTAAAGACGAGTATTTCGATAGAGAGGGATCTAGAAAAAGCGCGAGAAAAAACGAACGAGTTCATCGTAGAATTCTAATCCAGTTGGCCAGCCGATCCATGCGGGTGGTAGCAAGCTGTAAGTCAAGCTCATCGAAGAAGATCAGATGAGGATATTCAACTTGATCTGCATCCGAAAGAGAAACTTACACGGTTCGATTCAACAATTTCCCCAAATACAGCGCGTTCTGCAGCGCCGCGCGTTGGTTATGAAACCCTGAATGAGGGAGGTATCCAATATACTTTTCATTCTCTTCCTCCTCGTACGGTGATGCACCATCAGCAACTGATAAAGGTCGCATGTTAATTTGAATCGGCGAGTTCTCCTCCTCTTTCATCGTAATTGGTCCTTCGACGAACGTATCGTTCTTGTCTACAGTCGTTGTAGGTTCTCGGTAACCCCATCTCCCTCTACTCAATCCGATCCAACTTAAATCTTTCAGCTTTTCTTTCACTTGTCTCCCATGTTGAGCTATTGTCGCGCTTGCAGATGCTGATGATGATGATGATGTTGATGATATGTATATGAGTATGATAGTGAAGGATACAGTGATTGTTAAGAAGAAGAGTCTTGATTTCCTCTTTGTTGATTTGGATGAAATGGAGCGTGTCGAAGAAGAAGGGGAACGATAGAGAGGTGGGGAGGAAGAGGGAGAGTGAGTTGGTAGGAATGGATCGCGATCTGAACAGGAGAGTAGAGGGGAAGAGGACGGGGAAGACATCCTTTTGAAGAGTCGCGATGGAAGGTTCGACGCGTAGATTCGGATTGGAGACCCTAGTTGGATTGGATGGTGAATCGCACAGTTGTAAGGTGTCTATTGATGCATATCTTGAGGAGTATAGTGAGTTGAAGGTGACTAGTGAAGTGCAGGAAACCAAGCCAAGTTTCGAAAGATGAGCGCTTCCTCTTCTCTCTCCACTCACTCGGACACTCATTCAACTACAGCTCCTAGTCACAAAGACTAGTGAGAGGGGAGATGAACGATCCACCAGGTCGACGTACATCTTCACAACTACCCTTGTTCGCAAACTCCTCTTCTTCCTCTTCCTCTTACCGACCACTCCCTTCAAACGATACAACTCATCCATACTCATATGATGAAGAAGCAAACAACAACAACAACAATCCAAATGATAATCCTCAATTCTCATCTTCATCATCATTGGCATTAGGAGGTGGGGAAACTGGCAACTCTCTCAAAGGTGCATTAGTAGCCGCTACGAGGTTGAGGGGTACCAGACAGAAGCTGTTATGGATCACGGCAGGTTTATGTCTCGTTTACGTCTTGTAAGTGAGATTCTTATTCATCTCACTGTCTCTACCCCCTCTCTCGCTCCCCTCTCCTTTCGACCCTGATATCCTTCTGCTCTCTATAGTCACACGATTAGTTCCCCAACCTCCGACTCTCATTCCTGGCACCCACATCTCCCTCCCTCCTCTCCCTCAGATCTCTCTCAAGCACAACAAGACTCTGAACTAGAATTCTACGACCCTCCCAAACCACCTTCTTCCCCACCTCCCTCTACTCACACCCACTCACCCCCTTCCTCTCAAACCGACGATCTCCCCGACCTATCGGAATTCATTCAACCTCGTCGTAAAATTCGACCCTCATCTCCCAACCCTTGGCAAGACTCTCCCCATTTCAAAGAAGGACTTGGCTGGATTAGTTCTTCAAGGTTTGGGAGTACTCTCGAAGGTTGGAATGGTAAAGGAATGAAAGATCCTGATTTACAAGGGAAATATAAACCTCCTCCTGCGAGGTATTTGTTGAAAGCGTTTGAGTATGCCGTGAAAGCTATGAAGAGGGATTGGAAAGTTGGAGAGATGGGGAAAGGTGCGGATTGGGATAGGACTACTGGGAGGGTCAAGAAGGTAGAGAGGAAATGGTTGAAATGGGAAGGGAGACAAGGGTGGAAACTTGGAAGCGAGATGAAAGTTGGGAAACTTGGACAAGGGTCGAATGGGGAGAAGAGGATGAGAAAGGTACAAGAGGAGAGGGTTAGGGGAGAGAGTGAGGAGGAAGAGAAGAGGAGAGAGAAGGAGAGGGAGGAGAGGAGGGATTGGGTAAAGAGAGCGTTCTTGCATGCGTGGGAAGGTTACAAGGAACACGCTTGGGGTCATGATGAATTGGCTCCAGTTTCAAACCTGTGGAGTGACAACTACAATGGTAAGTTCCAAGTCACTCTCGCAAGGAAAGAGAGAGAGAGGAAAATGCTCAAATCTCTCTTTCATTCAGGTTGGGGAGCTACACTAGTCGATAACCTCGATACTCTACTCCTAATGGATCTATCCCACGAGTACAACCTAGCACGTCAACACGTCTCTCAAATAGATTTCACGTACCTAGTTCCTTCGGGTTCTCGATTCTTCTCTACTCAACTCCCACCCCTCTCCTCACTCGACACTACAACAGATCCTTCCGTCTCTTACATCGACCTACCCGACCCCGTTCCTTTAACCGGATGGACAAACTCTAGGTTACAAACTTCTTTCTCTGCCCAATCTCCGACGACGATCCCATTGTTTGAAACGACGATTCGTTATTTGGGAGGTTTGTTGAGTGCGTATGATTTATCCGGGGGAGATCCGTTGATGTTGGAACGAGCGAAGGAATTGGGAGATTGGTTGTTACCTAGTTTGAACACGGATTGGGGTTTGGCCGTACCGAGGTATAAGATCGGATTCAACCCGGATGGTGGACCGAGTGGTAGAGCTGTGTTGGCTGAAGTTGGGAGTTTGGGAATGGAATTGATCAAGTTGAGCATGATTACTGGGGATGAAACTTATTATGTTGCGGTGAGTTTTTCTCTCTCTACTTCAGTTTGATGGGCTCGAAAAGAGCGGATGAACTGAGGGGTTGAGGAGTATCACAGGCACAAAGAGCGATGGATACTCTCGAAACGAGGTTTACTAAAGCGTCACCAGTTGCTTCGAACGGAGGTAAAATTCGAGGCAGATTAGGGAGTTTGTTACCGAGTCACATCAACCCGAATCAACCAAACATGGTTCAAGGTGAATACACCTTCGGAGGACTAGCAGACAGCTATTACGAGTACCTCGTCAGTGTCTCCTCTCATCCTCAGTAATCGTTCTCAATTCGATTTACTGATCGGTGGAGAAGTCGACAGATCAAACAAGCTCAATTGACCAGTTTCGCAATCCCTCAATACGCTCAAATGTATCAAGATTCGATTGATTCAGCTTACCAGTACCTGATCAAACCTGTCGAATCAGTCCCAGGTAGAGAAAACGATTTAATCACTATCGGTACCATGGTCCGTTAGATTCCTCTTGTTCATCTGCTCCTGCGGTGAAAGCTGTAGACTGATGGAATAGTTGGAATCACCGGACAGGCGTGGGGAACTCTGAGGCTTGAATTGCAACATTTGACCTGTTTCGCTGGAGGAATGTAAGCTCGCTCTTCTCCCTCCCTTTCTCGCAGTTTCACACTGATGAGATCGTGTGGAATAGGTTGGGACTAGGAGCTAAACTATTAGATAGACCTCACGATTTAGAAACTGCTAAAAACGTCAGTGGTGCTTACTCTCGTTTAGTCCCCTCTCTACAACGACTAATCGAATGTGCACCATGACAGTTCACGGAAGCCTGTGCATGGGTTTACGAAAGTAGTACGACTGGAATCGGAGGAGAACAAACGACATTCTACGACAAGAACGATGCTTCTCGTTTCGTCACCGTTACTGATCCAGGTACGCTTCCGAACCTGCTCAGTTCCTACTTGAAATGCACTGAGTGTCGTTAGTGAAAGCGTAGAAGGGAACAAAGTTCGACAACCTCGAGGAGTTCCAGCGGGAGTTCGAACGGCGAATCGAAAACAAATTGGAAGACCTGAAACGATTGAGAGTGTCTTTTATATGTGGAGAATCACGGGAGATAGGTACTGGCAGGTACGTGTTTAAACGATTCTTCCAATGTCTTGAGGTTTGCTGACACTGGACGTATCGTTTGTTTCCGTAGGATCGAGGATGGCAAATGTTTACGGATTGGGTTGAACACTCGATCACTGAATCTGGGTCAGTCAAGTCTCTATACTCAGCTGATAGCCAACACTGAGAAGGAAGAATCTGAATGACAGTTTCGCTACGGTTGCCGATGTCAATTCTGTTCCGGTTCGAAAAGATGATAGCATGGAGTCATTCGTCACTGCTGAAACTCTCAAGTACTACTATCTGCTCGTGGGTCTCGTCTTATCTCTCGTGTGTCAGCCAAGTGACTCATGAAGGCCATTCGACGTCGCCTAGTTCTCACCTCGAGATTTCATTTCCCTCGACGACTATGCCTTCAACACCGAAGCTCACCCCTTCCATATTCCCAAACGCTCATCTTCCTCATCCTCACCACCCAAACCCCTCTGGACTGGACCCGAAGCAGAACTTGAACAAGAAGGATTCGTTCAACAAATGGGAGAAGGAACTTGGGTACAAAAATGGAGTCGAGTCTTGCAAGCTGCGAAACTCGCGACGAGGATGAGAGAGGAAGAGAACAAGTCGAAAGGTGGATGGTTTGGAGGGTTCGGAAAGGGAGGAGGTAGTGGTGGGAAAGGAGAGAAGAAAGTGCCAGTGGTTGCGAAAGAAGAAGTGGAGGGTCAACCGGTCAAGATGAGAGTACCTATCAGACCTAGCGAAGATGAGTTGGAACGTGCTAGGAAAGCTAGTGCGGAGAAGGATCGACAGGAGGTGGTGGATGGGAAAGGGAATCGAGGAGAATGGTTAGGGAACGGAGGAGGTGGAAGAGGAATGGGAGGAGGAGCGCCACCTTAGAAAGGAAGAGCATGGCTTAACGGACACTGGATATATTTGTAGATAGCCCCCCCTTTGTAGATACTTACTCACTCGCAGCATCGTTCTCTTCTTTTCGCAAGTTATGGCCTTCTTTCTTTCGAAAGAGTGTTTTTATATCTCCCTCGGATCTTGCCCGTCGCGCTCTCGTTTATATCTTAGAGTATTGCTCATATCGTCGAGATAGGTCACAAGGTAGGAGGTTCAGAATTGACAGAGTTGAAATTGGTTGAACATTTTTACGAATGGTCGCGACGGAGGAAAACAACAAACTTCCTTTTCGACTTACCCACACCTCCAACAACTCACTCAACACCGCCAGCAGCGACAGTGTAACACCTCTACTCTACTTCAATCCATCTACCGGGGCTCTACCCCTTCCCACCCTCCGACTCGAATATAGTTTACATCTTCTCAACCGTTTCCAACTCTTGATTTTACCACTCAGCTTTACCTGACTGCCTTCAGTGAGTCATACTCTTAGGCCCTTTATTCGATTACGAGTTGAGCTAATCGCAGGGAGAGAGAGATAGGGTTTTACACTCGTTCAAACTAAACAGATGACTTCCCTTCGACCAAGGCCTTCTTACGCTACTACAGCCGATGAATCTGCCTCTCAATACGTTTCAGCACAGAGTTACATGCAGGACACAACTCAGGAGTCAATGTGGACGGCCCCCTCACCTCCTAATTCGACCAATTTACCTTATTTCGATGATTCGTCGTCCACTTCTTACAAACGTCCGTCTCGAGAAGATCGCAGTATTGAAGTCCTTTCGACACCGAGAAGACCTCCCTTCCATTCGATCCCTTCTTCTTCCTCTTCAATAACCTCGACAACTTCTTCCTCCGGTTCTGAAGTCGACATGTCCGGTTCCATTCACTACCCTTTCTTCGTCGCTCCTCCTCCTCCACCCGCCTCTGCTCGAACCCCAATGACCCACGACAAAGAGAACGTCCGAACTAGAACTTCGCTCATAGC
>JGI24890J29729_1000834_pt1 | contig 16551 bp, 24 predicted proteins | sample FreactcultureFD7_FD_29729 | JGI IMG/M metagenome (IMG submission 29729)
CCTCTGGCTGGACCTCTGGCTCGGCCTCTGGCTCGGCCTCTGGCTCGGCCTCTGACTCGGCCTCTGGCTCGGCCTCTGGCTCGGCCTCTGGCTCGGCCTCTGGCTCGGCCTCTGGCTGGACCTCTGGCTCGGCCTCTGGCTCGGCCTCTGGCTCGGCCTCTGACTCGGCCTCTGACTCGGCCTCTGGCTCGGCCTCTGGCTCGGCCTCTGGCTGGACTGGTTTGGGGCAGTCACATGCACAGTCGCAGCCCTGGCAATCTGGGTCACATCCACAGTCGCAGCCGCACGACTTGGCCTGTGCGTTCAGGGCTTCCTCGATAAGGGCCGCTGCGCGATTGACTGGCACATCCTCCTCCTCCTGATCCTCACACTCACACAGCACAACGGACGGGTCCTCGAACTTTACAATCTTGCCATCACGAACGAGAAGCAAGTCGATTGATCCAGGGGGGGCTGGGACATATGATCTATGCACAAATTCGGTACCATTATAATGAAGGTACTCACCAGTTTCGACATTCACGAGATATTTTCCATTAACTTGGTCATAAGATTTACCATTGAAGCGAAAAGACATTTCTATTTACAAACAAAATTGTTTAGTGATATTTCCATACAAATCCCGCAGATGTACTGAGTCGGCCTTTTAGACAAAACACAATACCTGAACGCTGACATCCTATTTCGTGTGCGGCATCGGCTATAGAACCAAAACTTTGTATAAAGTTGCCGTCTTTGTCGTACTGATCTACGGCTACAGCTTTTTTTGAATCTTTTCCTTTAGGCATGGACCAACCTTTTCGTACTTCAGACATACTTTTGCATAGCATTATACAGAATCATATTAACATTTCCACGCCTCGCTTCACTTTTGTGATCTGTAAAACGACGAGACAGACTATTTCTAGTTTGACCTATATAAAAATTACCATTTTCTAAATTGTCAATTCTGTACACTCGACCTATGTACACCATTTAATAAGAGACGATATTATTTTTTAAGCTATTTAAAAATCACAACCTCCCCGCAAGCGAAGAACAAGGTGGAGCGTCGACTCCTTGGACACATTGTAGTCTGCCAATGTACGGTCATCCTCCAGCTGCTTCCCTGCAAAGATGAGTCGCTGCTGCTCAGGTGGGATACCTTCCTTGTCTTGAATCTTCGCCTTGACATTTGCAATTGTATCGGTGGACTCAATTTCGAGAGTGATGGTTTTACCAGTCAGGGTCTTGACAAAGATTTGCATTTTATAATCAGACGACAAAAGTTTTATTTAAAAGATTGCACATCTAAACTTGTAGAATGAATGTGATTTCGAGTGTTGTCGAGTTGGCGCGCGAGGCGAAGGACCTGCGAGAGCGTGTCGAAGATTTCGAGACTCAGATGGAGAACCTAGTCGGCAAGACTGTGACTTATACTGTTCAGCACAGTAATCGAAAGCGCAAGTTTTACGTGTGTACCGTAGACTCTTGGAATGGCGACAGTTGGGAGCTTACAGATGACAAGACCGGTGAGGCATTCGAGGTGACATTCGACGACTTTACACAGGGGAGAATGTGGGTCCAGGAGTAATTTTGTTTGTTAATAGAAATGGAAAATTCAATTGCTGATATTGAACTTGCTCGTGAGGGTCACACAGCACGCCTGACCGACCCAACCTATGCCGCGCCAGCACTGACCACCCCCCGTCTGTTTGCCGTGTCCACCGCCACCAAGGTGGCTTTCCTTGTGGGTCTGCTCGTGTACTTTCTGACTCGCGACACCAAACTGACTCTGATGGTAATTCTGGCTCAAATGATTTTGTCCGCTATATTAAAATGAAGAGTGCCGTGGTGATATCATTTTTAATGGGTCTTATCCTTGGACTCATTCTCAGGCGACTTGTTTCTTCTTTTGAAACAGAATTGTCTGGTTCAGTCCAAAAAACGGCGTCTGGTTCAGTCAAGAAACCTCAGGTCGCATTATATGAGGATTGCAACTTTAAAGGTAAATCAGTCACTTTAGGACCCGGTAAATATGAAAGTATAGATAAAGCTGGGATAAGAAATGATGCTCTAAGTTCTTTGTATATTCCTCCAGGTTTTCGGGTAACCCTTTATGAAGATTATGCATTTAAAGGACAATCGCTAGTATACGCGGCCAAGACTGACGAGTTATATGTCAAATGCCTGACCGAAGCTCATTATAATAGAACCACCACATGGAATGACCGAGTTTCTTCACTTATTATAGAAGCTATGTAATAGTATGGACACTTGTCCATTCAAAGACATATTCGGGACCCCAGGTGAAGGGGTCCACGCCATGCGAATCCCTATTTTGGACATTGCACTCGTCGACACTGTCGCAACTATCGTAGCTGCAATTTTAATTCAAAAAGTGTTTTACCCCGACACCCCTTACTTGACAGTTCTGATTCTGTTTACAATTTTAGGTGAGATACTTCACTACCTCTTTTGTGTAAATACTAAGGTCACAAGCTACTTAGAAAATATGTAACATTACTAGTAAATGATGTGTAGTATCCGCCCTGTTCACATCTTCCGACGCCGTCGTCTCGATCACGCCATCCGAAGCTGTAATCAACCATCGTCCCGTCCAACGTATGCTGCTCGCAAAAAGCGTATCGAACATGCTATCCAGCATGCAACTCACATCTGCCCCAACTTTGAGGATACGATCGAGTGTCGAATTGCATGGGATCTCGTCGAGGAGCTCTCTGCGGCCGAGCATGATTTAAAATTCAAACACACCAAGGCTATTGAAGACCCTGAGGATTGGGAGGTTCCGTGGGACAAGATGTATGACCTCTAGGGACTCCGGCGGATGGGGCTCGAACCCGGAGTTGCACGCATGGATGATGTCGCTCGGAGCTTCCGGGGTGTCGGGCTCTTGCGAGGCGTGAAATTCTCACGAGGTGTCATATAAGGCGTGACACTCTTTGCAAACTGAGTGAGAACCTTTGTTTCTTCCGGTGTCATTGGCGTCTTGGCTCTTTCAACTTGGCTAATCACCTGATTGACCTGTTTCTCTGCCTGAACAAATTGTCTGTTCGGGGACTTGCGTTTCACGCGCATGATGGCCGATTTAGCGCGTTTGAGTTTCTCGAGGACTGCCTTGCTGGACGCCTTGACCCAGTCGTTCCAGATGTACGCAGCAGTCTGACGACTGAAAATCTTACCCTTGGCACGCGAAGCAAACTCACCAATTTCTTTGTAAATTCGAGTTCTGGCAGGACCTGTAATATTGTGCATGAACATTGCAAGTTTCACGATGAGCTGACACACCTTCTTGACTGAACTATCGACATATTTACCTGCGTGCAGTGCAATGTTATCAAGTTCTCCAAGTTCTGCAAGAGTTGATTCTATGTTGCGTTTCACTTGTCGGGTCTGTCTTTTCAAAACAGACCAGAATGCATTCAGAAGTGGTGTCCCGACCGCCTTGGCTACATTTGGGAATTTCAAACACAGGTACACCACGAGAGCGGGAATGGACCATCTCTTGGCGAACATCAAGAAATTCTTGACTATGATCAAAATGTCATGTCCCACTTTTGCACCCATGGCGAGATGTGCCATGATTTCCGCCAGTTTTGCAGGGTCTCCGATGTATCCTCTCAGAGCATTCACCACAGCTTGCTCCATAGCGGCTGCTTGAGCCTGTGCCTGATACTGACTACCGACCGCCCCCGCTAATAGACGAGCTGCAGCCGGACCTGCTGTTCCAAGCCAAGCACCAACATGTCGAGGTTGACGGACTATCATCTCCATTACTCTCCGTGTAGATAAAAAGTGTAGCATCTGAAGTTCTAAGAAAATGGAGCGTATAGTCAACTTGGCTTTGTCATGTGACGCTGCAGTGTTCGGTGGTTACATTCGAGATGTTGTCATCTGTGGGGGAAAGGAGTTCAATGACATTGACATCCTTTGGCCTGCGATGCCCAAGATGGGTCATTCTCAACTTGACTTGTTTTTGCGTATCCTGTCGTCCGAGCCATGGGTTGAGAGCTTCAAAACAACGCGACTGAATCATTCTGAGCGTTACGGAGGGCATTATGACATCGAAAAGGTGGTTATCAACAAAACCATCAAGCTTGACTGTATCATATTCCCTGGTCATTTCAGTGCATGGCTCCAAAAAAAGGAGTGTGACTTTTCGTGCAATCTGTTTTACATGACATGCGATGTGTACATTGGCCTTCGGTACATTCCGGACGAATACAAATATGTACCAAACCCTACACACGCGTGTTACGAGCTTACGAAACAGAAAAAGTTTATGACGATTTTGAACCGGGGAGGTGATTCTTCGTGTGCGCGCGCTGCGAGCCGAGCTCTGAAGCTTGTCAAAGCTGGTTGGACGCTCGAAGGTGATGTTATCCCGGCTAAATATCTCAACAACATCATCCGGTCCTACCAGTTTGTGTTGCGAACCACCCGGCGCGTCAATCAGATTATGGCTGATCGGGCAGTCGGTGTCATCGCGGGGGAAATTGGGGAGAACTGTGCAAATCGCGTGCGTCGCCGTCTATTCGACGAGGAAAGTGACTCACTTACTGAGTCTGTTGCGAGCAACGAGAGCGAACATCATGAAGATGCTGATAACCTGAACGATTGACATGATGTACATGAAATTTCGCTGACCCCCTGCAGAACATCCACACTGCTTCTTTCGTAGATCAACAAAGTAACTCAGTGCAATGATGGCGTACACGAATGTAAAAAGGAACATTGCGGGCGTAATGTACTTGTTAATAAATTTCAGCCAATCGTGTTTGAAAATAGACACTATCGTCATGACGCTCAGTAACAGTCCAAAGTAAAAGTACGCTTTCATGTAGCGGAGTCTCCATTCCTCCGCACATGTACACTTGTGGCTATGCAGATTGTTTACCCACGCAAGCGATGCGGTATAAAACAATATACTTATGAACGGGACTAGTTTGAACAACATTACTGTAACCCTATAAAAAAATAGGTTTTGTCCATGGACCTTAATCGAATTGGATGTAAAATTCATCTCAAAAAATGACCTCCGCTGAGCTTATCAGCCTGCTAAACGCTATGCTTGCCGAGCCGCAAATTGAACCGGTTCTCGGCGAGGACACGTGCTTGAACTGGGGTCAGCTCGACGAGCGCCACAAGTTGATCCAGGACATTGTCTGGATGGCGACTGATGTGTTGATCAAGCCTGACGGCGAACGCAACTGCACGGCGGAGATCGATCTCGAGATGGCGGGGTTTCCTGTCTTCTGCCTCGAGAAGGATGGGTTTGGGTGGCTGACGGGCGGGATTGAGACGGAGAAGGGGGTGATTGCTTACGGCTGAGCAGATGGCTGCAGGGGCTGCGGCTTTGTAAATACGACACTTGTATAATTCTTGTCCTTGTCAAGTACCAGGTTTGAGTAGTTGGGACATGTGCCGGCTTCAAGCCCCTCTACAGGGTACACCGTCTTTTGATAATCTTTAGGGTCGGGTCCACGGGCTTCCACCTGAAGGGGTGGCCACACTTTCATTTCGTAATCATTCTTGTCGATGGTGTAATTTCCTGGTCCAACCGTGCGCCACAGTTTTGCGTCCGGATTCTTGATTGTCACCTGGGATGTCGTACAGCTGCTTGGAATTCCATCAGGTCCTGCAGCTTGCTTGGGAGGCCCTTTCATTGCACCACGAGAATACAGAATGTAAATTATAAATACAATCACGACGACTCCCAGTGCGATCCATGGACCCCATTTGCTCCAATTGAACTTTGCCGGGAGAGGAGGCGCTGAAGGTATCTCTGGCGCCTGGGCAGGAGGCGCTTCCATATACACTTAAAGTATAAAATATTTATAGTCTCAAAATGACTGCCGGTATTCAGAAGTTGATTGAGAAGGAGACTTCACTCAAGAATCAGCTCAAGGAGTTGCGTCAGGACCTGAAAGAGGCGGTTGAGAGTTCCGACTATTTCAAGGCGGTGCTTGAGACGACGATGAAGAGTGAGTACAAGCCCACGGAGAAGGCGGCCAAAGCGCACGCACTCAAGGTGACGGTCGACCACTTTTCTCCCAGTGAATAGTATCGATGAGCAGTGAAGAGCAAAAGTGGACTACTGAAGAAGAAGAATTTCTAGCAAGTTTGGAAAAACAATGCAACACATATCACGACAATGCAATCAAAGAGTATAAATATTACAATAAATTGTCGTCCAAATTTAACATCCCAATTCTAATCATATCTGCGTTGAATGCACTGTGCGCCGTCGCATTGAGTGACTTTTTGGTACAAAAGTACGTCAGTATTCTGAACGCTATATTATCAGCCGGTACAGGTGTCTTGGGTTCGATTCAATTGTACATGAAAATTAATGAAAAGATGACAAACTCACTTCGGTCATCTATCAATCTCAGAAAAATTGCCTTGAAGATTTCAAAGGAGCTTACGATCGACCGCAAGGATCGTCTCACGAATGGACAGGGATTCCTGAGTGATTGCTTTGCTGAATTTAACACTGCAATTGAACAGGGTAATCCGATCGAAAGTAGACTTCAGAACCATCTCAAGTTTGCTGACAAACACTTGAGAGACGAGAGTCCATCGACACCTCTGCGGCGCGTAGCGGACCGTTTCATGAAAGTTCTGACTCCTTCGGTACCTTCGAGAAGCTCACTGGATGAGAGCAGGCGGGAACGAATCTTTCAACAGTTTGCAGGGTCAGGGCAGAGTTCACCTGTTTAATTCATTCGCCCTTCGTGACAGATTTAAATTTTTAAAGTGAAAATTGAGTTGTTTTGTGAGATTCTTTCTTGCTTGTTCGGTCATGTACTTATTTATAGCTGTTACGAGTCTTTTCTTTTTTTCGGGTGTTGGGGTTGGCGGCGCCATAATACTTAAGAATAAAATAATCTGTATATAGAAGGGTAATGAACCGTACTATTAAACGGACATGTGTAACTATTCGGCGCGCGAGTCGACATCCTACGGTGCAACACACGGTTCGATCAAGCAAGTACCTTCGTAAACACGTTATCCGAGCTGCTACCCTTTCACTCCTTCCAAGCACAGTCAACGATGTGGTCTTTCACCACGCACAACTGTCTGCCCAAGAGATGCTTCACACAGCGACTGACACGGTAACAATTGGGACCATGAATGCAATTGTGGCCATCATCATAACTGGCTTAAAATGTACTTGATTTTAGGGTCTGGATAGATCACATCGAATGAAACCCTTAAATTTCCATTGTTGAATCCTTTTCCGGGGATGATATAGTCCTTTCTCGGGTCTATAACACCCCACATGGCAGTGTCAATCTTAAGCGGGCCGTCAAAATGAGGGCACACCAGATTTGCCCCTGTGACTGAACTTTCAAACGAAATTCGCGTCTGCCACACGAGGTCATTTCCCTGACGAATAAAGTCGGGATGTGATTTGTACACAACCTTGACGATAAGGTCACCAGGTTCTTCCCCGGTTGCTTTGTGAGGTTGCTCACCGAACCCCTTGAGTACAATTTTATGTCCTTCATGTACCCCTGGTTCCAGTTTAATTTCTACATTTAATTTCTCGAATTTGTGCTTCTTGAAGTTGCACTCATCACACCCGACGGATGTTTTGCCCTGTTCTCCACACGGAGCACATGGCTGCACTATGTTTTGTACAAAGGGCCCCATCTGCATCTGGTGTTGAGTTTTCCCCGCACCCTTACACACCTGACAGACTTTGATGCATGTGAAGCAGGGGCGTTGGAGCGTGATGTGTAGGTTCTTGGTGATCCCCTTGTAAGCGTCATCGAGACTTATTTGTATATCATGTCCGTGATTCATTCTGCGAATAGGCCCGTTCCCGTGACCGAAAGAACCACCAAACATCTGTGCAAAGATGTCAGCCGGAAACCCCCCAGGCATCCCACCCGGGTGTCCCTGAGGTCCGTTCGGATCACCGAACTGGTCCAGGTTTTGGCGCTTTTGAGGGTCTGACAGAATCTCGTGTGCATTCGAAATTTGTTTAAATTTCTCAGAGTTTCCACCTTTATCGGGGTGGTGTTTCATGGCCAACTTTCGATACGCTTTTTTGATTTCATCGGCGGATGCTTCTCTCGGTATCCCGAGAATTGCGTACGGGTCCGTCATATGAAACAGAACAATTTATATTTTAATTAAAAATTAACACACAAATACTAGAATGAGAGGTGCACTTGTGTCCACATGGTACGGAATTTCATTTGAAAAATCATGGACTGTTCAGAAGGGTGACTTGATTGTGGTGAATGGAGCGGTACGGTGTATCGAACACAAGGAGGACTCTGTCGTGTACATCGAACCTTTTCCGGGGTCCACGACAGATGTCGTTGTGAATTTTCTTTCTAAATAGGAGATGAGTACGACAGAGTACATTTATGTAGACTCGCGTACCAGAGATTCGAATGTGTTTCCTAACGGCAACTCATATTCCGTATATCTGACCAACCCACTCAAGAACATCAGCAAGGTGGAGCTCATCAGTGCAACCATCCCAAACACAATTTACAATTTAAATTTAGGAATCAATTCGAATGTACTCACCTTTGACTCTTCCAATATAAGTCTGTCATCAAGTTACCTGTCATCAAACACATTAGTGACCGAACTGAACAACACGGGTAAACTCCCTACAGGCATGTCCGTCACCTATTCGATAACAGAAGGCAAGTACTTGTTTGCCAACGCAGCAAGTTACACCATGAATGTGACCAGTCAGGAGATGGCGAACCTCCTCGGCATGCCTTTCGGTGTCGTTCAGTCTTCTGTCCAAATTTTGTCATCGAATTTAGTGTACGGATCAAACTCGAGTTTGGTCAACAAGTATGTCATCAAGTCATCCAACATAGCAGACTTTACCTCGAACGAGCTTCTGTTCCTGGACATCGAAGAGCTCAGAAATCAAAAACTAAATTTAGGTTCAAAAGTCAGTGGCAATACATTTGTCAACACCATCTCATCCAAGGCGTTTGGTCCCATTACGCTCGATGTTCCACAGGGGACCCTCAAGACATTCAAGGAGAACACGGACTATTCACTGGGTGTCGACTACCCCCAGGTCATAAGCAAGTTGTCCCGGTTGACGGTGAACTGGCGCGATATTAACGGAAATTTGATTAACTTTAACGGCTCGAACAACAACTCGTTTATTCTGCGCGTGACCCGTACGGATGTACCGCCCAACAAGGATCGCGAGTTGGGTCTGCCACCCCCGGTGCCGTGGAGCAACTACTCGTCGCTTGTGTACAACCCCATGTACATACTAGGGTTTACGGTTGTTGTCGTGTTTCTGCTCATACTATTTACAAAGCGATAAAGCTTGAAGCATCTTTTAGTTTATGGAGCCTGTTGATGTCACGAATTACACTTCAAAATTCGAAAAGTACCCGGAAGATCTCGTGTCTGTCGCAACAGATGCAAACCTAGATCTTCCAGGACTGAAAAGTAAACGCGGACAGGCACTCGCATTGATGAGTCAGCCTGAGATTAGGGGTCAAAAGTACATTACACGGAAAGAGGCGGAACAATTTTTCACCCAAATTGGGATGATCACACGAGATTGTATCCAGTGCTTCAACAAGGACATGGGTGTGAAGCGTTTGAATCTTCCGATAGGGAGGTATTGTCTCGAGTATCCGTATGTTACGGATCTGACTCATAAACGGAAGCGTGACAATGTAAATATCAACGGAGACCGTGACACATGTATAGACATTATCAAACAGTTTTGGCGGGAGAATGTTACGGAAGTTCCTAATTCAGAATGGCAAATTGGACATTTGGATCCGACAATCGAGGACAATTCGCAACAAAATTTGACATTCCAACCTCCTCTACAAGCTCGCTTCAGAGACAGGTTCAAGTGGTGTCCCCTGTTTCTGAAGATGTGGCCGACGGCAGATGAATTGATTCCAAAATTCATTCAGTATTACACTGAGCAAGAGCAGCGGCGGATCTACGCTCATTTGCGTGCTAAGTTTGAGCATCCTGTATGCGCTGTAGTGCAATCTTGACATATTCCTTGTTAATCTCAAACCCCATAAAGTGTCTCTTTTCCTTGATGCACGCGACAGCTGTTGTCCCTGAACCCATGAATGGATCGACCACGAGAGCACCTTCCTGTGTAAAGAGCTTGATCAGTTGACTGATGAGCTGGATGGGTTTGACAGAGAGGTGGGTGTTAAAGTCACCCTTTTCCTCCTTGTTTGGTTTTGGAATGAGAAAGAGGTTGTAGCCTTCGATGGGTTCAGTCGTCATGATGTTTGCCGGGAAGTTGCCACCGTCACCGACCCGTGTCGCTTCACCGGTGTACACGAGCCCTGTTCCGTACTTTTCAAAGTTGTCAATGTACCGGCCTTCTATCGGTTTGACTGCGAGGCACATCGGTTCGATGGCGGGTTTGAGTTGGGGCGTTTTCCAGTTTTGGCACTGCGCTTTGAGCTTCTCCTTTTCTTGCGAGGTTCTCGTTTTGTCATTTTCGATGATGTGATCCTGTGCAAACGCCTTGACTTGTGACTGTGTGTAAATCCACCCCATCATGTCCCTGATTTCAAATCCGGCATCTTCAACCGCTGACGCCATGGCGTGGTACAAGCGAGGACTACTGAACGAGACGAAAGCTCCACCAGGTTTTAGGACCCTGAACACCTGTTCGGAAATTTTAGAATAAAATTCCTTGAAATTTTTGGACTGATTTCTGTCGAATTTCATCCCCTTTGGGAGTTTACCCACAAGCGATGAAGAACCTCTTTCATCCAGTTTGCGTTTGTTCCAATCTGAACCGAGCCCGTCTAGAAAGTATGGGGGATCCGTACAGACCATGTCAACGGTCCCACTGGGAATCTTTGCAAGCCCTTCGAGACAATCTTCAAGAGACACCGTGTCCATATGCTAGGTAAGGTTTTTATCTTTCTAAGTAATAATGTTCAGTAGGCGCGTACCGCCACCTCATCGTTTTCAGATTGGTCAGCAAGTTGGACTGAAAACTCCACAAGGCGTAATTCCCGCACAAATTATTCAGGGTACATACTCACGGACAGGATGGGTCTACAATGTATTACTTTTGAATGGTACGAGACGGCAAATCCAATGGCCCGAATATGCAACATACACCGTAGCACCTCCGGCACCTCCGGTGGCTAAATATAATCCGGGTGACAGAGTTATGACAAGTTCTTATGGTTCAGGTCTCGTGTTACGATCGACATTTAACAATTCGAGTCGCGAATTCAAATACAAATTAAAATTAGATACGGGTGGAACTCCAAATCTACTCGAACGACACTTGATTCGGAAAAACAATCGTAAACCACAAAATTACAATTTTAACACAAAAAATAAATATTTAGTTGATGGTAAATTGGTTACTCTGGGGAATTCAAAGAACATAGCAGGATACAAATATTACATTGTGAATTATGGGAATGGAAAAAAAGAGGATGTTATATCAAATCGGATTACACCAATTAGCAGTCTTAATGCAAATAAAGTTATTCCAAACGGGTCAAGAGTTAGTGTTAAAATTGGTGACAGAAATAGAACGGGTATTCTGAAGAATGGGAGTGGGCGGGGTATGAATGCAAAATGGAATTTAGTTTTTAATAACAATAAGCATCAAGTTACTGTTTCTCAGATTAACAAAGTATTGCGCTATGCACCGAGGTCGGCTGTCTTTAATCAGTTTGGCCGATAAACTCAGCAGTCGCCTTGTACCATCTTCCATTGCGCTGCACGAGACATTTCTCTGTCCCCTTGTCTGGTAGGGAAATATATCCATTCCCAACTTGTGAAATGGGGTGCACGCGGGACACTATGTCTCCGTTGTCAAGGTGCAGTATAGACCCGCGGTAGTGCGTGATAATATCACATGGTCCATCGTGGAATGTTATCTTCGCCACATCTAGTTGGTCTTGAATAAATATTGTTTCTAAAATGTCTGGGGCGGGAAGAAGAGGTTCCCGATCGTGCAAATCACCGAGTATGATTTCTACACGAGGCGACATTTTTTGATTGTACCGTATCGACCCACCAAGGTCCATGGACAAAACCTAGAGACTTATTATGGATATGATCCCAATGTTTTATGTCGGATTCATATCAGTAATTACACAGGGGCGTCGAAATTTTTCATCGATGTGTCTGACGCATTATTCCCGGAAGATGTGGTTCGACTGGTTACAGGTGCGAATTGTTTTTAGAATTCCTTTAACATAAAAAATGTTCTGTATTCGTATGACAGATCCAGTTCTGAATGCGTACGGACAAAAGATTATCCCGATACCGATAGGCCAAACATATTCCAATTATTACCCACTTATCAGAAGAGTAATAATTATAGATAAACTCAAAAGAGAATTGCTTCATCTGTATCAGGAAATGTCTAAAGAACGAGCAACCAGAACACGATCATCTGCACTTACATCGCGCAGAAGATCACGGGCCCAACTTACAGGTGGTGCAGAGTATAATTTCTATCGTAACCGACTAAATGTCGGGCGATCATCTGCAAAATTAAGAAATTTAGAAACAAGATACGCTGCTCTAAAGAAGAATATTGCAAAACTTGAGGCAGGGAATGGCAACTGGAGAAATTATTCGAACAGTATGTTGGAGCGCATTTATAATTCGTATAGTCGTATACATCCCCGTTTCAAAACAGGGAGTAAAATTCCACATTTCGCGCCGAGCAATTGGTCTCTCAGTAATTTTAGTCATACCGAAAAGATTCCAAGAAATTACATACGAAAACTTCTTTTGGGTCAACCTCTACCCGAGGTACAAATGACTCAGAAAAAGCAAAACTATCTGAATGCACTCCGTAATACTGTCATGCGAAAGATTGTGAATGCTCAACAAAGATTTCGTGTTAAAAAAGCGAAGGAGACTGGACAGAAAATAGGGACGGAATTAAGTTTTTACCGCGAGATGCCGCGACCGGTTATGAAACCTTCGAATGTCGTACCAAATGCTGTTCTCAGACCATCTCAGATGAAACTCGCGAATAGAATGATGCGGGCTCCACTCAAGCGCAACAACTTCAACTCAGCTAATGCGTACATGAATTACCTCATAAAAGGGCCGTATGCTTCTACTGCAAACAAAGGAAAGCACAAGCGAGCCAAGTTTGGAACGGTCAAAAAATACTTTGAGTACTTGGTGGCGGGAGCTCCTAACAACTGGAATAATTTCTAGTTGGATGAGTATCTCCTCGCAAATTGTGCAATTTTAAGTGCCCGTCTGCGTATCTCTTGGTTACCTAGCGCAATTCTATTAACCGGATGATTTTGAGCATTAGCATTTCTGATCATGCGACTGCGATATGCTGGGGGAAGATTGAATGGCCCGGGTTCAAGTCCTAAAAATCTTCCGAGATTAATATGTGCACGCCGTGCGACAGCACGTTGACGACCGAAATGGAGATGCAAATTGGGCGGAAATTGACCATTCCGCCGATAATAATATGCTAGTATAGGTGTGATACGCAATTGTTCCTGGAGTGCCCTGTTGTGTTCTCTTGTGTAATTTCCACCGCGGCCCGGAAGCAATGTACGGTTTCTGTTAATGATTCCTCGGAACCGTTGTGAAACCTCACGCAGTCGAGCGAGTTGTCGTGCTGTAAAGTTTCCTGTTCGGAATATGTGCTGAAGAGTATTATTCGATAGCGCGTTGATTCGGCTTCTACTCCTGTTACCGTTGCCGTTAGTAATCGTCACCATATATTACATTACAAATAAAAAATATGAATGTAATATATGAACGGCGGAAACCTCAGAAAGTTTCAACAGAATTTTGGCAGTAAGCAAGAGTACCATAAATATCTCGAAAAGGGGAAATGGCGCGCAGGGCCGTCCCTGAACCGCGCAGATTATAACAAGATTAAGTCACATCTCGCCCCGAATGTCAGAAGGAATGTATCGATCGAATATTTACATCCAACAATTGCAACTCTAAATGTAGGCCAGAAAAATTGGCTCGTCAACGCTAATAAATTAAACGGACTTATGAACAAATACGGGGTTACGCGCCAGCAGCTGTATCGCATGTTCTTACATAATCACGCTCACTACTTACAGAAGAGAACTGGCCTCTCAGCAGCTGATAAGATTAAGATTGCAAAAAGAGTCGCTCAAATGGCTCGTAATATATCAAATATGAGGAAGAATTACTTTACACGAGCGAACAACGATACATGGAATTACAATAGTGTACCAAGAGGTGTAAACAGTGTGATTCGTATACAACCTAAATATATAAACAATGTTCCAAAAGAAAAAATAATCAAGACTCCGGGGAACGCTCCGACAAATGGTAATTATATGCGAGCCAATAACTATGCAAATTTAGCAGGGAACCCTATGTATTTTACAAAGTCTGGTAATAAATGGCATCCTAGACCAATATATACCAATTCTGCAGTTGTCCGTTTAACACCGAATCATATAAAGCGGTTTCCATTTTTATTAGAAAAATTGATCAAGACTCCGACAGGACTTCCAAATGGTAAATATATACGGGGCAGCAATTTTCCTTCAAATTTGAGAGGCCGCGATCCTCGCAAATTACAAAATCAAATTCAGAAAACCGAACGATTTGCAAGAGCTATGCAAACAGTTCGACCAAAATTACTAAATTTAGGTGCCAAGGTGGCTGAACGGGCACGAAAACTCACCGGCTTTAAAAATTTGGCTGAGGAGTATCATAAACATTTCTTGACCAATACTGGAAATTTGATGACAGTCGCCAAAAAGAATACCGGTGGTGCAAGTGGAAGCGGACTCCGTAAACGCAAATATACAACAGCGAACGCAGAGATGATGAAAGAAATATTTGGAAACAACGCCCTCTATGCAAGAAATAACAACGACCCAATGAAACGCAAAACGGTCCGCCCGAATAGTCCCAACACTGCAGCTCGTAAAAATGCAAATGCAGAGTTGAACAGAAAATTACAAAACGTAAGGGATCGCAGGGCTTTCTTGCGTCGTCAGAATGAAGAACAGCGTTTGGCTCGTGCTCCACCACCTGGCGTGACTTGGTCGCGGAACAAGAATGGTACGGTCAGTTTGGTCAATCTTAATAAACGTAGAGAGAATTTGGAAAAGTATCTTAAATTATACGACAATTTTAGCACCTTGAACCATAATGAGACGGATAATCATATTTTTAATAAAATAGGCGACAACGCATCTCTATTGGTGGAGCAATTAAAACTTGGAACACGTGATGCAAGACGCTATCCATTTCACAGAAATACCGTCATAAATGCAAGAGATGAACTTTTAAGAATACTCGGATATAAGCTTGCACGGCTTCAGGAAAAGAAAAATAAGACTAAATAGTACGCTTGAATAACAAACGCCGGGCCGGGGCCGGAAATAATAATCGAACTAACTAGTATGCCTCCAGCAACTCATGCTAAACGACCACGCAACAACGGCAACAACAACCGTACTGCCCGTATTTACCAGGCACAGAATCGGTTACTCAACGCACTTTCGGAACAGGTACAGGTGCGAGAGCTGCACCAACTTGCCACGGCCGGTGGAAATAATAACCCTCTTATTCAACACTATTATAACAAAAAACAAGAAGTGAATAAGAAGATTAATAGGGCTATTCAGATGCTGAAAAATGCTATGCGTTCAAAAAACTAGGTTGTGTCCCGGGACGCTAATCATATTAGGCAGAGAAGCCAAACGCATAATGTATACCGCTTACGAAGCCGCGCAACAGCTTCTAAATATCCGCAACTACCACGAGTTCACCGTGGATGGGCTTGTGGAGATGCCGAAGGATATCCTTTCAGCACTGCTCTGGCTAACTGCCGAGTGGCGTAATGTGGAAGAGATGGAGGCCCTTATCGCAATGGGCGCCAACCCTCACGAGACCCATGATGAGTTCACCGTACTTGAAATCCTCATCCAAGGTCATGACGGAACATGGCGTAACAAGATCTATGTAAAGTATGTTGAAGATGGGGTGAAGATGCTCGCCAAGTATGGTGTCACATGCGAAGACCTGACACATGACTGGATCTTGAGCAACTGTGAAGATATTATCAAAAACTCAGAGTACCTCAGCACTTTCTTCAACGTGTCCAATGCTCGAGTCAAGATGTATTACCACGTTCCGCGCGCCGAGCAGCTTACCTTGTTGGGACTCACATTCGCCACGGTTGAGGATGCGGTGAAGACCCTCACATGCTTGACAGATCACTCACAATACATCGCTGTCATCGAAGACCAGGGAGTCGTGACGCGTTACTTGGTATCCAAGGGGTGTGGTGTCATGGATGTTATCCCGATGGAGAACAAGCCAGGGTGGACGGAGAAGCAGAAGATGCTCAGTAACATTGTGAGCTTTGTTATGGGGAATGAAGAGTTACCGACTCTTCCATGTGAAGATGAAGCATGTTAAACTTTGTGATGGGGAACCGACTCTTCCATGTAAAAAATGTGGGTATTGTCCTCGGACCCTGTTCGCAGAAGCCAGTCAGGTCATCTCAAAACAAACGCACGAATGGATGAGGCGACTGTGAACTCATAC
>JGI24890J29729_1000835_pt1 | contig 16518 bp, 19 predicted proteins | sample FreactcultureFD7_FD_29729 | JGI IMG/M metagenome (IMG submission 29729)
AGAAGCTGCTCGTAGGGAATGTTTTGAGGAAACAGGCATTCAATATGATGGCGCATTAAAAGTATTACATGATGATGGTCAATTCTGTGTTTACATTGCTCGTGATGTAGAAAAGTCAGAAGTTAAGCTCAATTATGAATCTACTGGTTACGATTGGTGTCATACTGGCAGCCCATCTATGCCATGTCATCCCGGATTAGATATTGCTTTTCGCATTGCTGGCGCAAGGACTGAATATGATTATGCAGAACTTATTAAACAAGATTTATTACCTAGTCCACAGATGTATGCAAATGTCATGCTCTTGGCTATACGCATTACAGGAACAGGCTTGGCTTATCGTTCTAGTATTGGCGAGTATGTATGGCGAGATTCGTCTTTATACCTTAATGAAGATTTCTTAAAAAGGTGTAATGGGTTGATCGTAATAATGGATCATCCTGAAACTGCTGTCTTAACTTCTGATGAATTTAAGAATCGTGCAGTAGGAAGTATTATTCTCCCTTATATCAAGGGAGATGAAGTTTGGGGCATTGCTAAAATTTACGATCAAGCATCGGTTGATGAAATTCTTGAAGGTGAAATTAGTACATCCCCATCAGTAGTATTTGACAATACTGCTGGAAACACTACACTTACAACTGAGAATGGCGACCCACTCTTAATTGAAGGTGTACCATTCCTCTTAGATCATATAGCTATTGTTACAAAAGCTAGAGGTTCTAAGGGAGTGTGGGACAAAGGTGGCGAAGCTACTGGAGTTTTATTAACTAACCATGAGGTGTCTGAAAATGACTGAAAATATGATTGAGCCAAAGGCAGATGCCCAAGGTGAAAAACTTGATACTATCCTCTCTATTCTGAGCAAAGTTGTAGCTCGTGTTGATGAGATGGAAAAGAATCTACCTGCTGCACCCTTAGTTACTGCTGTCGATAAAAAGGCAAAAGCTGACGAAGATAAAGAAGTAGAAGCAAAAGACGATGAGGAAGAAGAAGAAGAAGCGAAAAAAGATGCTGAAGGTTCTAATCCTGTTGAACATGGTCCTGCTGGCGAAATTAAGCCAGATGAAGATGAAGCAATGTGTGACGATGAAGAAGAAGCTATGAAATGTGATGAAGAAGAAGCTAAATATGCTGATGCTCAAGCTAAAGCTGATTCAGTATTGGCTGCATTTGGTAAATCTGCTTCTCGCCCACTGCAAGGTGAAAACCTGCTATCTTATCGCAAGCGTTTGTTGCGTGGTTTACAAGCATATTCCGATTCTTACAAAGACATCAAATTAGCTTCTATTAAAGATGCTGCTTTGCTAACTTTGGCAGAAAAGCAAATTTTTGCTGATGCGTTGAATGCTGCTAAATCCCCATCAATGTTTGCTGCGGATCAATTAATTGAAATTAATGAAAAAGATCGTGCTGGTCGTACTATCACCAAGTTTAAAGGTGCTATGGCTGCTTGGCTCGATGACTTCAAAGTTCCTGCTTTGAGAGTCAAAGAATTTCATCTCTCTAACAATAAGCGATAAGGAATAAGCCATGAGCTCACAAATCTCTTTAAACCCAATGGCTACAACCAATGCTAAAGGTCTATTTTCGACCAACAGCAATGGTTTTACTCAAGGTGATGCACAAGACGATCCAGCAGTTAAGTTTGCTTTAGCTGGTGGAGTTTTATCAACCGAAGCAGCAACCCCACTTTGGGGCGGTATTCCAATTCAAGAGTTTATTAACGACTCTGCTGTATTGGGTTCTACTGTTCTTCAAGCAACTGCTAACGCAGTTCCAACAGGTATTTGCGTATTTAACCAAGCGTTTGCTGGTATTACTACTCCACAATCTACAGCACCCCTGTATTCTGCTGGTATGTCAGTAAACTTCTATCGTTTTGGTAGCGGTGCTCGTATTCCTTTGGCACTTGATCCTGCTGCTATATCTATTGATGGTGAATTGATTTCTACTACTGTATATTTTGATTACACAAACAACTGGGTAACAGCAGTAAACCCCGATAGCCAAGCAGCTTTGCCTGTTAAAGTATTGAAAATCAGTACTGAAAACAACAAAACTGTTTCTTATGATGGTATGACTGGCAATGCTAATTGGGCAACCGATGGCTTAATTGCTGTTGTCCAAATTTAATAAAGGAAAAATACTATGTCAGGATTCGCACCCTCATTTGTAACAGTAAATCCGCATTTCATGATGCCTGAACTGATTATGCAGTACAGTTTAGCTTCAGGTGCATTTACAACTCTAGCAACCGAAAACCCAATGCCTCGCTTGGGTGAAGCAGACCTGTATGTTTATGCTAAGAAAGTTCAACTGACAACTCAAGTGTCAGCTAACCAATCTACAGCTAATCAACTGCCTTCAGCTTCGGTTATCCCTTCAATGATGTCCACAGCGACCTATCGCTTGCAGACTCGTGCTCAGTATGACAACTTCGATGAAGCTGCTACTGGCGCATGGGGCTACGCTTTGCCACAAGCAATGCGTTTAGCTGCTCGTCAAGGTATTGCTCAACAGTTGCGTAATGCACTTCTCTATGGCTACAACCCTGCCAATGGTGAAGGCTTGCTCAATACTGATGGCGCAACTCGTGTAAACCTCGGTGCTGATACAAATGGCAACGCTGGTTATAGCACTTGGGATAGCGGTCAGCTTGCTCAGTACCTATTGAATATGATCGGTGCTTTGAAAGTTCGTACATTGCAAATCGGTCAGCCTTTGCGCTTGGTTTTCCTTGCTCCGCAACGCTTCATTAGCCAAATCTCTTACTCTGGTGTAGTGTCATTGACACAATTCCAGCGTATCGGTGCTGGTGTTGAAACTGCTGCTGGCTTGGTAGAAACTGTAGCTCAATGGGCAGGTGGAGATGATGTATCTTTCGCTGCTGATGACACTTTAATCGGTAAAGGCTATGGCGGTACTGATGCTATCTTGTTAATTGCTCCAGAATTGAAGATTCCTAAAGCTAACAACAACATCAATACCAACATTTTTGCAACTTTGACACCTAACATGACAGCAACTAGCTTGATGTTGTGCGATGTGTCTGCTCCTACAGAAATTCCTACTCCTATTGCTGATGGTGGTATTACTACCCTGTACACAATGCGTAGCACTTCTGGTTGGGGTATTCGCCCAGAAGCACTGACAATTTTGTCTGCTGCTTATTAAGCATTAAAGTATTATCAAGAAGCCCCACTTCGGTGGGGTTTTTTGTTATAGTATTAAAACCTCGTGTGATGCCGAGATGCTTTTTATGGGGGGTCGGGAACTTCACAAGAGTTCCGCATCATCGATCCCCCACCCTAAAAGGGAATATATTATGAAACTATATATCGCAAATTGCAGTAAACAAGAATTTGACTTTACTTATTCTCTAGCTGAGAATCCTCGCCCATTTCATCACAAAATTCGTGCTGGAGCTCAAATTGAGATTCCCGGCAGCCAAGATGATTTGATGACTATTGTTAATCAACATCAAATTTATGGAATGATGGAAGTTAATAAAGTTGGTAAAGGATTTGGTGGTTTATGCTTTAGATTTGAAAAGCCTATTAGTTTAGAAGCTATCCAATCAGGGTTTACCCAAACCGATCAAGAAATGATCGATAAAGCGCAAGAATCTAGGAATATTACTGCTGCTGCTTCAGATCAGATTATTTCTCAAAAAGCTCAAGAAATGGGTTTAAAGCAAAAAGCTGGTTTAGAAATTGAGATTATTGAAGAAAAGAAAAATGCTGGAGATAATAGTCCTAAGTTTGAACAAACCATCGAAGTAGTCAGAGAAGGTATTGCTCCAGCTAAAGGTCGCAGAAGAAAACAATGATTTTTAGTTAAGTCTTAGGTACAATTCGGCTATGACGAGTATATATTCTGCACCCCCTACACTTGAAGGCTTTATAGCTTGGAGCAGGGCTGTTATGCAGATTCCATCTACCGCTATTCCAGATAATGATCCGGGATATGCGGTAGCTTATCAACTTGCTCTTGATTTAGTTCCGATTGATTTTGCTAAACTTTCCCCTGATGTTTATACATTAACTGTATATAACTGGGGTGGAAGTCAATTATTGCAATTTCAGCCTGATATTGTTGGGCAAACTTGGTTTGCTGATGCTCGTGCAGCTTATCATATCAATAGCTTTGTAGCTGGTGTAATTGATACCGCAGCCGATAGTTCAACTAGCGAACACATGATGGTTGGTCAAGGTTTGCAAAATTTAAGCCTTATCGATTTACAAAGATTAAAAGACCCCTATGGCAGACAAGCATTGGCTTGGATGCAATCTATTGGAACACTTTGGGGTTTAACATGAAATTGCATATCGGGGTCATTGATGTTCCCGAACCAGAAGGAAATACCACTGGTAATGTAGCAACAATCTTAGAAGAAAAATATGGGTTGTTTTCACATTTTGCGGATAGTCAAATAGATAAAATAGCTAATAACCTTGCAGAAAGCATTGCAGGGGCTTTTGAATCATTAGCTATGGGACATATACCATCTGATCCTTTTGCAGCAGCCACAACCCAAATAAATCAAGATTTTAGACATTTTTTAGACATTGAAGAAATTGCTAAATTAGGAGTTCCCGGAGTTCCTACAAAAGCTGCATTAATGGGTAAAAGTATTCGATTTAAGCGCAAAGTTGGACCACGCAGACCATCTTTCATTGATTCGGGTGTATTGCAAACTTCTCTTAAATCTTGGGTTGAATAATGGCTTCAGTACAGGAAACTTCTGGGGCTAAAACTCCCCTAGGTGCTAGTTTAGCGGATGGTTTAAATACCATATCGTTAAATCAAACCATTACTTTTACTTTGTATGTAAAGTTGGTGCTGCCTTTAGATGGATATGTATTTTGGGTAAATGCTGCTCTTTTAACTGATTCGGCTCTTTATAATGCCACTCAATATAATAGATTAGAGTATGACCAACCCCCAAGCGATTTACCTAGAAGGCAAATTACTATTCAAGGTTCTTTGCACTATACAAGCGAAGTTAATCAGCTAGAAGATAGAACTGCTGTTTTCAGCAATTTAATTTTTACTGCTTTAGAAGATATTGTGGATTTTAAGTCAATTAATCCACAAATCATGTATATCGCCACTTATGAAGATATGAAGTTTTCCTTTAATCGTAGGGAAAATTTCTACAAACAAGCGGATTTATATCATTATCGGGGCAGTCCTTTGTTTTCTATTATGGATACTCAGATTATTGATACCATGACAGGATTTGATACAACCAATGTTATTGTTTCAAATAGCCTACCAATTTGGCTGACTTTGACCGATTACTTTCCAATGTATCCATCATTCTTAGTAGATCAAAACTTACCACCCCCATACGCTTCGGTTCATATTGAACCCACAAGCACACAGGCTTTGCAGTCTTTTCCTTTAATTACTTTAAATAGTTCGCATTATCAATTAGTTAAAGAAACAGTACGCATTACAATTTTCGGAACTCGTAATTACAATGCTTTAGAATTTCAAGATTATGTGTTCCAATATAGCTTGAATACTGACAATATTGGGATTCTCAATATGCCAGTAATACAAGATGAAAAAGTGACTCAATCGGAGTTTGGGGTCATAGCTCAGAAAAAGGTAATTACCTTTGAAATTAGCTATTACCAACAAAATTTACGAGATATTGCTCGTAAGCTAATTGAACACGCTTTCATAGATGTAAGTTTTTCCGATAACCCAATCTTAGTGTAAATAAGGAGTCACAAATGGCAATTACTTCAAACCCAACAATCCAAAATGGTGCTGTTTCTGTAGGAAATGGTACACATTCATTTTTAAACATTACCAGTACTACAGCAGTTAAATCAACCCAAGGTCGCATTTGTACAGTTAATGTAACTGTAGCTGATGGTGCGGTTTCTATTTATGACTCAGCAACAACAGGAGCTATTGCTGCTGGAAACAAAGTTGCTGTGCTTGCTGATGCACTTGGAAGCTACAGCGTAGATTTCCCATGTGCAAATGGTATTGTTGTTGTACCAAATGGCAGTACTGTTTCTGTTAGCTTTAACTAATTAGGGGGCTAATATGCCAAATATCGTCAATGTAGAAGTTTCGCAACAGGTTGCACCTGCACCTTCGAAACTTCAGCAAACTGGGGCATTTATTTCCCAAGGGGCTACTACACTAGCTCCCGGAGAAACTGCTCTTTTAACTCAATTAAGTGATTTAAGCTCAATCTTAACTGGCTCTGTAACCATTGATACGATTACATGGAGTACAGGTGTTGTTACAGTAACAACCCTTGATGCTCATGGAATCCCAAGTGGTGACACTATTCCAGTTATTATTTCGGGTTGTACACCTACTGGATACAATGGAACTTTTGCTGCTACTTATGTAAGCAGCACTTCTTTTACTTATCCATTAGCAATTAATCCGGGTTTAATTTCCACTAAAGGTGTAGTAACTCTTGAAGATGTACAAGAGTTAGTAGCCATGAATAATACCTTTTTTGCTCAAGGTCAAAACTTAGCAGTTTATGTTTTGGAATTGGGTGCTGGAACTCCAGCGCAAGGTGTTACAGAACTAAGCACTTACATTGCTAATCCTACAATCAAGTTTTATAGTTATTTGTTGCCTAAAACTTGGGATACAGAAACAACAATGGTTGCTCTTGCCACGCAATACAATGGCACGACAGCACAAACTTATTTCTATGTAACCACTACTTTAGAAACTTATACTGCTTGGAATGGTATTAAGTCTGTATTTGCTGCGGTTCAAAGTCCAAGTGCTCCTATTACCGAATTTAGCCTTTCAGCTATGTTCCGAGTAACTTTGGCTTATAACCCTAATGCAAGTAACTTAGCGCATCCTTTAGCATTTAGCTATATCTATGGTGTAACTCCTTATGTCTTAACCAATACACAACAAACAGAATTAAAAGCTGATGGTGTGAACTGGGTAGGTCGTGGTTCAGAAGGTGGTATTTCAAATACCATTATCTTCTGGGGTACATTTATGGATTTAAGCCCATTCAACTATTGGTATGCGGTTGATTGGCTTGCTATTAATGTGGAAATTGCTCTTGCTAATGCTATTATTAATGGAAGCAACCTGCCTACAAATCCTTTGTATTACAACCAAAATGGTATTAATACATTGCAAAAAGTAGCGCAAGCAACAGTTAATAATGGTATCGCTTTTGGAATGATTTTGTCCCCTGCTGCGGTTGAAGCAGTTTCGTTTATTACCTATGTAACTCAGAACCCTAGCGATTATGCTACTGGTACTTACAATGGTTTAAGCGTTACCTTCGTTCCTGCTCGTGGATTCACTTCCATTACGATCTACTTAACTGCATCTAACATTCCAGTTTAAGGAGAATAAATAATGGCAAATCCACAAGTTATACAAGGCACATTAAATAGACTACTCGCCAGTGTAGTTTATGCCGACTTTCCCGGTTTAAATGTAACTTCTTCTTATTTGGCAAAAGAAGCAATCAGTTTAGGTTTCGATGGCGATACATCATTGCTTATTGGTACTTTAACTGGTGCTGTTACAAGCCCTGAACCATACATCTATGGCACTGCAACAATTCACTTGTTGCGTACACAGAATTTGGCTAATGCTTATAAAACACAAATTGAAACTAATACGACTTTAGGCTCTGTAACTGTTTATCCAGATACTATTGCTCTAAGCCCATTTCAGTTAAACAACTGTGTTTTAATGAGCGTTCAGGAAACCGCATTTGATGGTACACAAGCAGGATTAATTATTCGTGTTCGTGGTGTTTACAACATTAACTCGACCTTATATGCAGCATCCTAACTAAAGGAAAAAAGTGAAAATAGATCGTAATCTTAACCTTGTGATGCAGGTTCAGACAGATAAAAAAGGAACAGTATTTATTCATTCTTCTTCTATCAGTCGATCTGTATTTGAGCAATTTTATTTGGAATTAGGAAAAGTATTTAGTCAGTGCTTTGATAGTATTAACCAAGCTCATTTGGCTCTATCAGCACCGCAACTTGCGTACCCTGCTTTGAAAGCAATTTCAAAACAAGCTGGTAACTGGGATGGTGCTGGTGGAGTTAAATTTGGGTTAGTCAATGAAATTATCCGACTAACCAATGTGCTTGTAAGTGGCGAAAGAGGATGGGAGTCCATTCCTTTTGACACAGCAGTAAAGCGTGAAGTTTTGAATGAAGATGAAGAAATGGAAACCCTAAGTTCGCTGGTTTTTTTTACAGCAATCTCCAAGGTCGCACCGAAGGACTTGAAAAATTCTTTCTTGGAGATGGCAGGTGCGTTGCGGAACTGGGAACTTACATCCTTGGATTCTATGGAATACATGAGTGGTTTGCCGATCTTGACCAAAAAAGAATCTACTGGAAAGAAGGCGAAGGAATCATCCCTAGTATCTTAGAGTATTTAAGTAATGGTGGTTTTGAAGTGTTTATGAAAGAAAATGGCGGTAGCTGGAAGGATGCACAGGAGTACAGAAACCGACATTTAATTAGGGCAATTAATTTAAAGTCAATTTTTTAACTGATAGGTAGAACACAATGGCAACAAAATCGGTTATTGAAATTGATGTCTTAGACGATAAATTTAAAGCATTTGCTGATGCTTTTGCCAAGTATCAAGAAGCATTAAAAAAGATGCCGGGAGATTGGCAGAGAGTTAATACTGCTGCCACTGCTGGCTCTGCTAATGTAGCTAAAAATATTGCTCAAGCTACTAAAAATCAAAAAGACTTAAATAAAGCTGTCGGAGATAGTTCCTTTGGTTTTCGCAATGCTGCTAGGATAACTGGCGATATTGCAAAAAACTTAGCTTCAGGCGCATTATCTATTGCCAAATGGATTTCATTTGGAGCTATTGGCGGTGGATTTGGTTTAGGTGGTTTAGCTGCTTCTGCCAGCGATGTGCGTAGGCAAGCACAAGGATTAGGCATTACCACAGGGCAACTTCGTGCTGCCAATGTAAATTTTGGTAAATATATTGATCCACAGGCTACTTTAGCCAATATTGCTGAACTTCAATCTTCTTTAAGTCAAAGACAAATCATTACTCGTTTAGGTGGTCAGCAAAGTCAAAATCCTGCCGATATGCTTGCAACTGTAATGCGCTCTGCTGTTGCTCAGTTTAAGCAAGGCGGTCAAACTAAAGAATATGCAGAAGCTATGGGGCTTACTCAAGTCTTTAGCATGGAAGAATTGCGTAGATTAGCAAGTCTTTCCGAAAAAGAATTTAATGAAACCATTCAGAAATTTAAGCGTGATCGTGAACTATTGGCTGTGGATGATGCTTCTAGTCGGGCATGGCAAGAATTTTGGATTCAACTAAAGCGTTCAGGTAATTTGCTTGAAACTTCATTTATTAAGAATCTTTCGGTTCTTACTCCACAATTAACCCTATTGTCAGATTCATTAGCTAAAGCTATTGATGGATTTTTAGGCAGCGAAGAAGTTAAGCAAAAGTTAGAAGATTTAGCTAAATATATTGGCAGTGAAGAATTTAAGCAAGCTGCTGGTGATTTTATGGAAGGATTAAAAGATTTAGCTGCTGCTATTGCTTGGGTAATTTCTTCTATTCCAAATTTCAGTCGTGGTTTTAAAATTATGGGTGAAAAAATATTTGGTGAAAAAGAACAAAATATTACTGCTGTTGAAGGTAGAAATGAAAACAAAATTGTTGTAGGTTTAATGAAATTAGGGATTAAAAATCCCGAAGCTCTTGCAGGATTTATGGGAAGTTTAAAAGGTGAAAGTGCCACCTACAATCCTCAAGATGTAAACCCAACATCAGGAGCTACAGGCATTGCTCAATGGTTAGGCACAAGAAAAACTGAATTAGAAGCATTTACTGGAAAAAAAGCAAACCAAACTAATATTGATGAACAAATTGCATTTATGCAATATGAACTTCAAAATAAAGAAAAAAATACTTTAAAGCAGTTAATAGCTGCAAAATCAAAAGAAGAAGGTGTAAGGGCTAATATTGGATATGAAAGATATGATACCAATATGAGCCAAGCACAAAAAGATGCTGAGTTTAATCGCAGATTATCTTATGCAAATCAAATTCGTGTCGATGTTTCTTCTACTGCTGGCTCTGATATTACTGCTTCTGCAAAAGGATTGCCACAAAGATGACCACTACTGGACAAACTGTATTTCAGGCTGCCTTTGAGGTATCGCCTATTATTTTGCAAGATGGATTAGCTCAGTTTTCAGGGGGCTATCTTCCTTTAACAGCTATTACCGAAATCATTGATTTCCCCGGTCTTTCTAGCAAACAATTTTTTGCACACTTTAAACCTTTATCTGGCAGCACTCTTGCTGAATGGCAGGTAGCAGAATATCCTTTTGTAAACCTACAAATGGCTGCTAATGCTCAAATTCAGATGCCATTGAAGCTAAGTATGCTTCAAGTTTCCCCTGCTCAAACAGGCGGTGGATATTTGTTTAAGCAAGCTATTTTTACTGCTCTTAAAATTGCTTTAGAAAATCATATTCAATTAGGCGGTACATTTACCATACTTACTCCTGCTTATACCTATACAAACTGCCTTTTAACCAGTTTAAGGGATGTAACTAGCCCAAGCGATAAACAAGTACAAACTATGTTTCAATGGGATTTTGTACAGCCTTTAATTACTGAATCTGGAGCTTCTCAAGTAGTAGGCAGCTTAATGCAAAGACTTGGAGATGGATTACCAACTAATTTAACTTATTCTCAAGTGCCAGCCCAAAATGCTTTACTTCCGGGTGAGGAAATATTGCCATGACAGTTATTCAGTTTCAACCAGCATCAACAGCTAATTTCCAATTCAGTCCAGTATTGGATGGAATTACTTATGTAGCGATTTGTACTTATAACAATTACTCACCTCGCTATTACATTAGTATTTTTGACACTAATAACAATTTAGTCATTAGCAGACCAATTATTGCTTCTCCTGATGATTATGATATTAATATCGTAGAAGGTTACTTTACAACTTCTAAATTGGTATATAGAGCTAGTAATCGTAGTTTTATCATTACTCCATAATGCGTTATTACGAAGTTATAATCACCCCTTTAAATGGCGCACCCATTATTTTTAGCACTCAAGGTAGCGCAGGTACACCCAATGGTTCTGCGCTGCGGATTGATTTTGACATCTATCAACAACAATTTAACCAAGCTGGTTTAAATAGTTTTATTCGTGTATTTGGAATTTCTTATAAACAAATTAGTCAATTAGCTAATTTAAACCCTAAAATTCCTTTAACTAATCCTGATAACTTTGCAAAGATTCAAATATCGGCTGGAATGTCTAAGGGTTTACCCTTTGCCAAACCATCACAGCAAGGTGTATTAGTTAAAGGTTTAATTGGACAAGCCTTTGCAAATTGGCAAGGCACAGAGATTAGCTTAGATTTAGTAATTATTCCTAATGTTGGCTCTGCTCGTGATCCTATTAATATTCCATTGTCTTGGAAAAAAGGCAATACTTTAGAATCTGCTGTTAAAGCATCTTTGGGGATTGCTTATCCAACAACTCCAATATCAGGTTCTTATAGCCCTGATCTTGTATATACAGAAGATCAAGCTGGTTTTTATTATGATATTGAGCAATTTGCTACTTATGTATATAACACCAGTAAATCAATCAATACAGACCCTAATTATCTTGGAGCAATGATTACTCAAACCCCAGATGGGTTTGTTTTGAGTGATGGAACAAAAACTACTGGTGGTACATTACAAGTTAAATATACCGATATTATTGGAAACTTGACTTGGTTAAATGTAGGAACAATTCAAGCTAAATTGGTTATGCGTGGCGATTTGTCTATTAATCAAAAAATAAAGTTTCCTCAAGGCTCTCCAGTAACCAATACTGTTAATAGTTTTTCTCAGTATAGAAATAATGTATCGTTTCAAAGTGAATTTTTGATTACCCAAATTCGCCATGTAGGAAGTAGCCGACAAGCAAGTGCGGATAACTGGGTAACTATTATTAACTGCATAGAACCACCAGCATAAAATGGGAATATCACAAAAATCACCTTTTGCTAATTCGATCAATAACTTTACTGATCGAAAACTTAGCGACTATCAACAAGGTCTTGGGCAAGCATTACCTTGCCGAGTTACCAAAGTTGAAGGGGCTATTGTTACAGTCAATTTTGAAATATTACCTGATAGCAAAATTACTTTGCCCCCAGTAACTTGTCCTATTGCCGAAAGTGCTTATGTAAGGCTTCCTGTTCAAGAAGGCGATTATGGCATTGTAATGGCTGCGGATACAAGGCTAGGGGGCATTTCAGGACTTGGTTTAGGTAAAGCCCCATTGACTCACGCAAGTAACCTTGGTGCGCTTGTATTTGTTCCTATTGGCAATAAAAATTGGGCTACTACCGATCCTGTTGATCCTAATGCAGTAAACATTAATGCCCCTAATGGTGCAGTAATTCGAGATACCAACAATAAATGCGTAATTACCCTTACTCCAACTGGAGTGGTAACAACCATTGGCGGTACTACTTTTACTATTAATGGCACTTCTGTAACTGCTGTTAATGGGGCTTCAACCATTGCTATGGATGCCAATTCAATTAATTTTACTTCTCCAGCTATTAATTTAAATGGAGTTATTGGACTTAATGGACCATTTACTCAACACGCTAATACTTATGGCACTACAGGTTATATGATTGGACCATTGGAAGTGTTAAACAATGTTACTTCCGATGCAACTGTTACTGGTGCTACTGATGTTAAAACTGGCGCAGTTAGCCTTAAAACACACAAACATGGCGGTGTTACTGTTGGTGGCGGTCAAACTGGAGTTCCTGTTTAGGAAAATTTATGAGAACTTATGGAAAAAATGCCGATGGGCAATGGGTAGAAGTATTAGAAACCAGCTATATTTGGCTGGCAACTTTGGCGCAAACTTTGCGACTTAATGAAAAGGAAAGTCCTTTTTATGCAAACTATGGATTACCTGCTCATGATTCAGTGATGTCACAAACAGCCCCTACTGTAGCTATTAACAGAACTCAATCTCAATATGCTCCATATTTTGCAAATTTAAGCGTAACTAAGAATGAATTAGCGACTCAACCAACTTATAATATCTCAGCAGTGTTTCAAGATGGCACAATTTTCCAATCAGAGGTGGCAACTTAAATGGCAACTATTACTACCGCAGGTGCTATTCCTGCAACCCCACAACAACTTAGAGATGCTGAAGTAGCTGCTGCAACTGCACTTTCTCCCGGTTTAACTGCAAATCTTCCCGGATCATTAATTGAAGATTTAGCTTCTACTGCTGCTGGTGCTTTAGTTATTCAGGATCAAGCCTATGTGGATTTAGTTAATTCTATTAGCCCTTATTCTGCTAATCCTTTTATTCTTAGTCAGCTAGGAAACATTTATGGTGTTCAGCAAGGTATTGGTTCTAATACTTCTGTATATGTAACTTTTATTGGAAATCCCGGATATGTAATTCCTGTTGGCTTTACTGTTTCTGATGGTAATTATCAATATACTGTTCAAGATGGTGGCATTGTTCAAACTAATGGACAAAGTTCACCTTTGTATTGTTTGGCTACACAATCTGGTTCTTGGGCTGTTCCGATTGGAACTGTTACCCAAATTATTACTTCTGTAGCATCAGGGTTTACCCTAACTTGTACTAATTTGACTGCTGGTGTTCCCGGTGAAATTGCTCAAACTGTTCCTCAATATCAAGCTCAAGTTATTCAAGCTGGTTTGGCTGTAGCTCAAGGAATGCCAACTTTTCTTAAAACTCAATTAGAAAAAGTTGTTGGAGTTCAATCTAGGCTTATTTCTATTAGGGATGTTGGCACTAGTGAATGGGAAATTATTGTAGGCGGTGGCGATCCTTATTCGGTAGCTGATGCTATCTATAGAGGTGTATTTGATATTTCCAACATTGTTGGCTCTACTATTTTAGCTGATTCTATTACTAAGGCTTATCCAGCAGTAGTAACAACCAACTTAAATCATGGTTATACAACAGGACAAGCGGTTGTAATTACTGGCGCAACTGGAATGACAGAAATAAATGGTCATACTTATATAGCCATTGTTACTAATCAAAATGCATTTAGTTTAAATGTGCCAATTTCAAGCATTAGTTGGTTAAGTGGCACTGTAACTGTAGTTACTGCTTCTAATCATGGATTGCCGGGCGGTACAACCTCAGGTTATATTTATGGTTGCACTCCTGCTGCATACAATGGTGCTTTTACTTTTACCAAAGTAGATGCAACATCTTTTACTTATCCTTTAGTTGTTGATCCTAGTACTATTGTTGTAAAAGGTTACACAGGATTAGATTCTGCCTCATTTACCACTTATACAGGTAATGGAGTTGTAACTCCTAATTTACGAAATGTAACTGTAACTATTACAGATTTTCCAGATACTTATTCTATTACTTTTGTAAATCCACCAGTTCAAACTGTTGGAGTAGCCTTAGTTTGGAATACAGATGCTTTAAATTATGTATCTCCAAATGCTGTAGCTCAATTAGGTATTCCAGCGATTGTGGATTATGTAAACAATGTTTATGTAGGTCAGCCCCTTAATATTTTTGAAATGCAAAGGGTATTTGAAAATTCCATTTCTAACATTATTCCTTCTTATTTAATATCAAGAATGGTTTTTACAGTCACAATTAATGGAATTTTGACAGAACCTTTATCTGGAACTGGTTTGATTTATGGTGATTCTGAATCTTATTTTGAAACCAATGCTGCTTTGGTTACTGTAACTCAAGGTTAATTTATGATTGCTCAGAATCTTCCATCATATTTATACCAACAATACAATGATGATCCTGATATATTGGCATTTTTTGATGCTTACAATACTTCATCTCAAACAAATTTAGATAGGATTAATAACTTAAATTTACCTAATTACACCACTAAATTTGGCTTGTTATTAGATTGGGTAGCTTTAGGTATTTATGGTCTTAAAAGACCAGTATTACCTTTTGCTGGAACAGTCGGCTCTGGTGTTTACAATGAATCAATCTATGATACAACTGTTTACAATGAAAATGTTATCTTAACTCCATCTGGTTTTTATGAAACAACCGATGACATTTTTAAAAGAATTATCACTTGGAATTTTTATAAAGGTGATGGATACCAATTTAATATTACTTGGTTAAAAAATAGGGTATATCGTTTTTTAGGACAACCCAATGGCATCCCTACGCATATTCCTAATACTTACGATATTAGTGTAACTTTTGGGTCAGGAAATGCAGTAGATATAACGATTGCAAGTGGAGATTTAACTACGCTTGCTCCAATTCTCGAAGCTGGCATAAATTCAGGTGCTTTACAAGTGCCATTCCAGTACAATTTCAATATCATTTACTAGGGCTTGTTATATGGCTATTCTTCAATTTGCTAACAACGCTTCTTCTACATTAGCGCAAAATATAACTGGTGTAGATACCACTATTTATCTTGCTGCTGGAGAAGGTAGTTTGTTTCCAACACCAACAGCAACAGAAGTATTTTATGCCACTATTTATAATACTTCCAGCACTTTGTGGGAAATTGTTTTAGTAACTGCTCGAAGTGGCGATGTTTTAACTGTTATTCGTGCTCAAGAAGGAACTACTGCTCAAACTTGGTTAGTTGGCGATAGCCTTGGTATGTATCCAACCGCAGCCACAATGAACCAGTTAATTCAAATAGATCAACTTCAACAAGGTACATACAATGTTGTGCAAGCTGGTGGTACTGCTAATGCTTTAACTTGTCAAATTACTTCAGATTTAACTTCTATTCCTGATGGTATGACTTTGGTAGTTAAGCCTGTTTTAGCTAATACTGGGGCTGCAACCATTCAAGTTACGATGGGTTCTACTATTTTACCCGCAGTTCCGATTGTTAAAGGTCGTAATTTAGATATTGAAGCAACAGATATTCCTTCTTCTGGATACCCTGTTCAACTTATTTATAGCGCAATTTTTGGTGCTTGGGTAATGCAAATGCCAGCTACCTTAATTACCCCACCTGTACCCCCTGTTTATGCAATTAATTATTTAATTGCAGCAGGTGGTGGTGGTTCTAGTGGTGATAGGGCTGGTGGCGGTGGTGCTGGCGGTGTAGTTCTTGGTACTATAACTGCATCAACAGGAAACAATTACACAATATTTATTGGCGGTGGTGGTACAGGTGGTTATCCAACATCCACTCCTGGAACAAATTCATATATAACAGGCATAGTTACTGTAACAGGCGGTGGTCCATCAAATACTGGTGGCGGTTCAGGTGGTGGTGGACATGGATCATATGAATCAGAAGGTGGTAATCCCGGTGCTGGTGGATTTGGAATAACAGGTCAAGGAAACTATGGCGGTAATGGTGGTCCTATTGGCGCAGGTGGCGGTGGTGGCGGTGGCTCTTCAGGCGCAGGTGGCGGTGGTTATGCTGGCGGTGCTGGTGGCACAGGAATATTATCAGGAATTACTGGAACA
>JGI24890J29729_1000836_pt1 | contig 16509 bp, 15 predicted proteins | sample FreactcultureFD7_FD_29729 | JGI IMG/M metagenome (IMG submission 29729)
AAAAAAACTATAAAAGATGTGAATATTAGGGACAAGAAAGTACTCATAAGGGTAGATTTCAATGTTCCCATCAATGATCATGGTGTAATAATTGACGATTACAGAATTAAGATGGCACTTCCTACGATTGAATATGCACGAAGCCAGGGTGCTAAGGTCATTCTAATTTCACATATGGGTAGACCAAAAAATGCTCAGGATTCCCTCTGTAGTCTTAAGCCTTGTGCAACTCGGCTTTCAGAGCTAATGCATATTGATATCGGATTTGCCAGCGATTGCATAGGACCGGATACCCAAAGGGGGGTTGATGCGCTTCAGTCAGGTGATATCTTATTACTTGAGAATTTACGATTCCATAAAGAAGAAGAAGCGAACGACTTTAGCTTTTCCAAGAAATTGGCAGCCCTTGGAGATATATTTGTGCAGGACGGTTTTGGTGTCGTACACCGTGCTCATGCCAGCACGGAAGGTATAACTCACTTTATTTTATCTGTTGCAGGATTACTTTTAGAAAAAGAAGTAACAAGTATTACGAATGCTATGTTAAATCCTGATAGACCCCTTGCCATCGTTATAGGAGGAGCTAAGGTATCCGACAAGATCGAGCTCCTTGATGTATTTATTGAAAAAGCAGATTACGTTGCAGTAGTCGGCGCAATGGCAAATACATTTTTGATGATTGAAGATGTCCCGATTGGGCTGTCGCGCGCAGATAAGGATGCGCTCGATAGTGCAAAGTTACTGTACCAAAAAGCAGAAGAAAGGATGAGAAGAGAGCAGTTTACCTTTTATTTGCCGCATGATGTTGTGGTTTCAAAAGCTATGGATAATTCGCTCCCAACAAGAATTGTCGATATTGCTTCACATGCTTATTCAGATATTACCGCTTATCCTAAAATTCCCGATGTTTCTTCGTACACTATTCAATCGGATGAATATATTTTAGATATTGGACCAATGACGGCATCAAGCATTGCAGGAGCAATGAAACTTTCTGGTACAGCAGTTTGGAATGGTACTGCGGGTGTTACAGAAGTCAAGGGTCTTAATGGCGCCGCTGACCCATATTCACACGGAACAAAACTTATTATTGAGGGTCTCGTCGGAGAGCATCCAAGAGATGATAATAAACCTTTTACAATTGTTGGTGGTGGAGATACTGTTGGCTTCGTGGAATCGGTGCCATGGCTGAGGGAACGATTGAATCATGTTTCAACTGGGGGCGGAGCAAGCCTAGAACTTATGGCTGGAAAAAGATTGCCAGGGTTGGAGGCCCTGCAAAATAAGGATGTAAAAATGGGAACATCTTCTATAGCAAAAAATGGTAGTATTTAAAGGAAATTAAGTGGGTGGACGCAAATGAAAAAAATACTTATAGCCGGTAACTGGAAAATGAATCTAAATGTTTCAGAGTCTAGTTTGCTTGCCAAAAGATTACAAGATAGAATCGCCATTCATAGGGATATCGAAGTTGTATTAATTCCTTCGATGCTTGATTTGCAACCCATAAGCCTTCAGATAGATCGTAGGAAATTTAAACTAGGGGCTCAGAACGCATATCACAAAGACTCGGGTGCCTTTACTGGTGAAGTATCTTTTTCGATGCTTCGAGATCTAGTAAGCTATTGTTTGATAGGGCACTCAGAGCGTCGACATATATTTAACGAAACACTTGAAGATGTACAGGAAAAAGTAGCCGCCTCATACAGGAATGGAATAACCCCGATTTTGTGTGTGGGAGAAACTAAAACTGAGAGAGTGAATAAAGAGACTAATCAGGTTATAGAGGATCAGCTGCAAAGTGCACTCGCGAATATCACTGCTGTTGAGATCGAATCATTAGTTGTGGCTTACGAACCTGTTTGGGCTATCGGAACTGGAGATTTTGCAACTCCAGATCAAGCGATAGCTGCAGTCAAAACAATAAGAAATTCTATTGCGAGTCTTTGGGGTAGCGAAGCATCAAAGAACGTCAGGGTATTGTATGGTGGCAGCGTGAGCCCTGATGTTGCTTCCGGTTTTTTGAATGCTGAAGGTATCGATGGTTTGCTTGTCGGCGGAGCCAGCCTAAACTATGCTCAATTTTCTGATATCGTTGATGCGGCTTTTGAAGTACATCATGACTTAGAAAAAAGGTAATCGTGGAAATAAAAAAACAACCAAAAACTATTTCAGATTTTTCTCGAACGGATAATATTACTCTGGTGAAAAAAACGCCACAATTAAAAAATGGAGTGCTAGTTAAAGACCATAAAGAAAAAAATGTTTCATACCTAGGAAATAATCATGGTGTATCGATGACGCCAAGCAGTATGGAATTGCATGCTCAAAAAATTAAAAAAACCATGCAACAGCCATTAATATACGACACTAATTTTACTCATCGCCCGCTCCAAGAAATTATTCACCAAAAAAGCTACGCTAAACAAGCATTACTTTTTGGTTTTCTGTGGACGCTACTGACCATGTCAGTGGTATTCATAATTTTATATAGAATCGGCAATAGTTAAAAAAACGTCTTCTACAACAGTCTTAAGTACTCGGAACTGTTACAATTAGATAATATGCATACTGACTTACTCGAAGGGCTGAATCCTGAACAACAAAGAGCTGTTAAAACGACAGAAGGCCCATTACTAATACTTGCGGGAGCAGGAAGCGGTAAAACTAAAACGCTAACACACAGAGTTGCTTATATTGTGAAGAATCAACTTGCTACTTCTTCACAAATTCTTGGGGTAACTTTCACTAATAAAGCAGCAAAAGAAATGCGTGAGCGCGTAGCAACTCTTCTTGGTGATAATGCTGACCATAGGAGCTTTATGCCTTATATGGGTACATTCCATAGTATGTGCGTAAAAATCTTAAGAATTGATGGCCAGTATATTGGGCTCGCAAGTAATTTTGTAATTTTTGACGAGTCAGATAGAACCGCACTCATAAAGCAATTATCCAAGCAACAATTGATCGATGAAAAGCAATTTCCATCACGAATGATTGGATCGCTTATAAGTAGTGCAAAGAATGAGCTGCTTTCTTCTGCAGAATATAGCGGCATTGCATCAACACCAAACCAGAAAACCGCAGCTCGTATTTTTCCATTGTACGAAAAAGGGTTGCGCGACCAACAAGCCCTGGATTTTGATGATCTTATTGGGCGAACCGTTAGCCTTCTTGAAAATAATCCTGAAGTAAAAGAAAAGTGGCGGCGGCAATTTAAATATATATTGATTGATGAATACCAGGATACGAACGCTGCTCAGTATAAACTCATTAAATTATTTACTAATGAACACAAAAACATATGTGTTGTTGGTGACGATTGGCAAAGTATTTATAGTTGGAGAGGCGCAGATTTTAAAAATATTTTAAATTTTGAAAGAGATTATCCTAACGCAGCTATCATTAAACTTGAGCAGAATTATAGAAGCACGAAACTTATTTTGGATGCAGCACATGCGGTAATTTTGAAAAACAAAGACAGGTCGGATAAAAAACTATGGACATCAGCAAATGATGGGCAACCTGTTCAGATGGTCCAAATACAAAATGAACGTGCAGAAGGCGAAGCAATTATCCGAAGAATTCAAACTTACGTCGATATGCATCTTAGAAAATATAGCGATTTCGCAGTACTTTATCGAACGAATGCCCAGAGTCGAAGCATTGAAGAGCAATTTGTTCGTTACGGCATTCCTTACAAAATAGTAGGTGGAGTTCGTTTCTATGACCGGGCTGAAATCAAAGACATCATTGGTTATCTTCGATTAATATACCAACCAGAAGATTTGGTCAGTTTTTCAAGAGTTGTCAACGTGCCATCTCGAGGTATTGGAGCAAAATCAATGCAAAACTTCCTCGATTGGAGAATCATGGAAAGTCTTACGCTCGACGAGGCCTTCAGTAATATTGAAAACGCACCCTTGATGGCTAAGGCTAAAAACGCTTTGAAGGATTTTATTAGTGTCGTGCAGAGCCTCAGAGTAGCAAGTGAAGAGCTTCCGGTTGCGGTGCTTATTGATAAGTTACTGAAAGCCACAGACTACTTAAAACACCTAGACGACGGGTCTGTCCAAGCCGAGGTCCGCCAAGAAAATGTAAAGGAACTTATGAGTGTCGCTAAGGCTTATAGCGAAGCGGGTCTAAGTAGTTTCCTCGAAGAAGTTGCACTCGTAAGTGATCTGGATGGTTTAAATAATAGTAACGATTCGGTGACTCTCATGACACTTCATGCAGCCAAAGGGTTAGAATTCCCTGTGGTGTTTATGCCTGGCATGGAAGAATCTATTTTTCCCCACAGTAGAGCTTTATTCGATCAATCAGAAATGGAAGAAGAGCGACGTCTTTGTTATGTTGGCATGACGAGAGCGCGCGAAGAGCTCTTTATGATGTATACCGATAGTAGGATTTTATATGGTGGCTTACAGCACAATCCACCATCTCGTTTCTTGGGTGAAATTGATAGCAGCTTCCAGAATCAGTCTCAACCATTAGGAAGTGCAATTTTTGGAACGGCCAATATTTCTAGTCCTTCAAATTCAACTGAACCCCGATATATACCAGAACTTATAGAAGGGGATCAGGTGAGGCATCAACTATTTGGTATAGGGACAGTCATGGAGATAGACGGTGATACGGTCGCGATTTACTTTAAAGGAAAGGGTGCTAAAAAACTTAATATTGCTTTTGCACCCTTAGAAAAACTTTGACCCTAAGAACGGTTCTTGGTAGGGTCACCTATTTTTTGAGTTACCCTTTGCTACTGTTTTTCCTTAAAGGAAGTACGAGGGCATATGTTCTTCTTGTGTTAAACGGAAAAAAAGTATTACTTACGCAATCCACTCTTGATTATGCTTCTCGTTGGCACCTAGCAGGGGGCGGCATTAAGACCGGAGAAACACTTACTCAAGGGCTAATCAGAGAAGTTAGAGAAGAGCTAGGCATAGATATTAATCAATCAAAACTTGTTAAATTAAATAGTGAAATGATAATAGCTAAGCATAATTATAGTTATGCTCTTTTTTCATACCCATTAGAAGACGCGCCAAAGCTTACATTAAGAAAATATGAAATAACCAAAGCACATTTTTTTTCTATAGATGAAATCTCTAAAATAAAAACAAGTGATACTGTGCGAAAAGCGTTACACCTGTACGCTTTAAAGTAGAGTATTATTTTGTTATAGTAAGAAGTAACCTTCTTGGTTTATGTATGAATATTTTTAGAAAAATAACGAATTACTTTTTTCACGCTCATTTTTTTGCATTCAGCGTTTTTGTAACTCTTTTCACTTTCTTCTTTTTTGCAGGAGGTTTTGTTGTTGCAAATGGTCAAACCCTAGCTCCGAGTGATAGCCATATCGTTAATTTGTATGTTGATGGCCAAATTTCATCTGTTCCGACTAGGGCCGCAACTGTCGGAGAATTTCTTCAAAAGGCTGGCGTAACATTAGGCATGAATGACAAAGTAGAACCAAGTCCTTCAACCCCAATAGCTCAAGATAATTTTAATGTGCAGGTCTTCCGAGCTCAACCTTATACGGTAACTGATGGTGTAACTTCTCAAAGTATTATGTCGCCAGAAACAAGTCTTAGCTTACTTGCTCAAAAAGCTGGCTTCACTCTTAATGATGCCGATACGATAACTATTTCTACTCCACAAAACTTTGTTAATCAAAATGTACTCGGATCTATAGTTACTATCAAACGTGCAGTAGCTGTAAATGTGATACTTTACGGTTCTTCACCAACTGTTTATAGGACTCAGGCTGGAACGGTCGGAGATTTTATTAAAGAAAAGGGTATAAAGATTGTTTCAGGCGCTACTATATCTCCAGCATCCAAGTCACCAATTACCACAGGGACGCTCATCTCTGTATCTCAGCCAGGAGATTCAATTCTCACCGAGGAACATGATGTTCCTTTTTCTGTCCAATCTATCCCCGATTCTTCAACAATGATCGGAACAAAAAAGATTATTACTCCTGGAGTTATCGGGAAAGCTCAGGTTATATATAACGTTACAACCATTAACGGAGTTAGTACTAAGACAAAGATTTCAGAAGTCGTTTCAACGCAACCAGTTTCTCAAGTTGAGCAAGATGGAACGCAACTCCCGATTGTTACTTCCCAAAGTATCATTAATTGGATGCTGCAAGTTGGCATTTCCCCTAGTGATTACTACTATGTAGATTTTATAGTTGGCCATGAAGGTGGCTGGAATGGTGCTACAAAGTGGAATCACGCAGGCAGTGGCGCCTACGGCATATGCCAGGCACTTCCTGGGGGTAAGATGGTATCAGCAGGTAGTGATTGGGCTACTAATCCTGTTACTCAACTTAGATGGTGCAACAATTATGCAATTAGCAAATATGGAAGCTGGGCTAGTGCGTATAATTTCTGGACTATAAATAGGTGGTGGTAGACCCACGATTTATATGGCCGAAATAAAACCAAAAAAAGAATTAGGTCAACATTGGCTTCATGATCAGGATGTTCTTGATGCGATTTGCGTCGCTGCTGATATTTCTGTGAATGATTATGTTGTTGAAATTGGGCCAGGGCTAGGCACGCTCACACAAAATCTTTTAGACAATGGCGCAAAGGTGCACGCAATCGAATTCGATCATGATTTGGCGATTAGTTTGCGAGCACGAATCAAGAATCATCAAGATAAACTTGAAATCAGTGAAGCAGATATTATGCGTTTTGATTTCACCTCACTTCCAAAAGAATATAAGATTGTCGCCAATATCCCTTACTATTTGACATCTGGGCTACTAAGGCTTATTTCCGAAACTTCAAATCCGCCGAAAAAGGCAGTGCTTCTTGTCCAAAAAGAAGTAGCAGAGCGAGTCTGCGCGAAACCTGGGCAAACTTCTTTGTTAAGTATAAGTACACAAATGTATTTCGATGCCTCACTTGGAATTTTAGTACCAGCAGTACTTTTTACACCACCACCTAAGGTTGATTCGCAAGTTCTTGTTTTGCAAAGAAGGGAAAATCCTTATTTTGGTGACGCTGATGAGAAGAAGATATTTCAAGTTGTGAAAGCTGGTTTTAGTGAACGAAGAAAAAAACTCCGTAGTAGTTTAAGCGGTGGACTTGGTATCTCTAAAGAAGCAGCTGATAATTTGCTTACAAAAGCTGGAATCAAGGGTGACTTGCGGGCTCAAAACTTAACACTTGAAAACTGGGTGCAATTGGCTAGAGCATTGAATAGCAACGAATAGTATAGAAAAAACATAAAAGTTATGCTATAATATGTGTACTCGTTAAGAGGTTATGGGGCTGATTTAGCTCGACGTAGAACATTGACAAGTTATTCGTGCAAGTCGGTTGCTCACCGTTATAGGGCAAACTTTAATAGATGCAAAAACATCTTTAAGCAAAATGGTTGATCGTGCTTTAGCCGTTCGCCAATTTGCGCCAGCTTTAGCTTAATTGCTTCAGCGATGTTAACATTTGACTTCAGATAGAGAGTTAACGTCTTATATCATCTGAACGCTCAGCAAGGTGCTGTATGAGCCTTGCTGCTAAGATTTTCATCCTGCTCTATGGAACGTTTGGTTTGTTTAACCGTTCCATAGCTAAGAAATACAAGCAAACTAAACTTGTAGTACGATAACTGAGTCGTTCCGCGGACGCGGGAGCATTACCCGCCAGCTCCACCATAAGAGACTTTCGGCTAAACCGAAGGTCTTTTTTTTGATTTTGAATCCTAAAGCATAAGCGTTATAATGCACATATAATTAATAGAAAGAATCTTATGTCAAAAGATAAGGGAAGAAAAGAAATAAAAAAACCTAAAAGACCTAAGGCAATTTAAGGTATATAAATTATGAAAAAAAATGTGAAGGTGAAGAAGAACGTAAAGCATAAAAAACAGGTAAAATTAACTCACCATCACGCAAAACCCTACAGAAAAAGACATTACAGTTCTTTTTTTGGTTTACTTGTTGCTGCAGTTATTTTATTAGTACTTTTGGTGCAATATAACGACCTTGTCTACAACAGTACCCTAGAGGCAAGAACATTTATCAGCCATCTTTTTAATTCAAATACTTCCACATCCAAGAGTGTTTCATCGACATATGGGTTCAGCTTTTCTTACGATACCAACAAACTCTACGCAAGTGCATATGATTCTGCAAACGGTAATCTTTATATAGGTGACGAATTATCAACTAATAGGCAGTATCAAGAAGTTAGGTTATCATCTTCGTGGGTAAATGGTAGATCATCTACTAGTCAGATGACTATAAGAGCTGCCACCCTTAATAATCCGGATGAAAGCTTGAGTCAAATAGAATCAAATTTCATGGCTTCAGGAAGCTACAAGGGTGAAGTATTGAGCGCTACTACTACTGTTCAAATCAGTGGTAACACATTTATGAAATCCGTGTGGCATCAAAACCAAACTAATCAGCTACTTTCAAAAGTTTTAAATCCGTTACTAACTACCTATAGCGGAAAAGTAAATGGTATAGCCTATACCATTTCCATTTCACAGACTACCAGCAGCGAATCAATAGCTGCTTACTTAGAAGTTTTGAATTCGATGAATTTTAGCTCGAAAGTAGTGACTTTGCTGCCTATTAATGCATCCACTGCAGCGACGACTCACAAGACTTGGTTTGATAGTCTTCTCTTTGCAAATCTTGCGATGGCTGAATCAGGTAAACCCGCTTCTCAACCCGCTTCTGTATACGTAAGCTCTCTTTACAGTCCAGCTGTTGTGAAGATTTACAATGTCTACTGCCAAGATATTTCAATACAAGAAAAATTATACCTCACTAATGATTGTAATGGGGGGGTTAGTGGCACAGGATTTTTCGTTAGTAGCGATGGACTCATTGCTTCCAATGGGCACGTGGTAAATTCAAACCCTAAAGATGACGTTATTATGGATGCGCTTTACAATGCTGTAACCTATCATGATTTGAGTTATCTTCAGTTCCTATCCAATCTTGCTGGCGTGACACAGATCGACCTTCCTTCTACTAATTCAAACGAAAAGAATCTAGGCATACTCATTGACGATCTGTATAAAATCCCAGATAGTGATTTTAGCGTCTCCAATAATGTCAGCAATCTTGTCGTAGCATTGGGTACGAAGCAACCAGAACCCTCGGAGCTCTTAGATGATACTCGGAACATAACTAATTACCCAAAACAAGACACTATCTTGCACGCGAAGGTTTCTGCTATAGATTATCGAACTGCAGACGGTGTTAATGGTTTTGTTAAGTCTGATGTATCACTTTTGAAGATTGATGGATCAAATTACCCTGTGGTTAAACTTGGAGCGATAAGTGACGTAATACAAGGTGCCAACCTTAATATTCTGGGTTTTCCTGGACAGGCAAGTCAAAATGGATTAGTTAATTTCGATGGTGTCGTTAGCCTGACGAATGGAACAGTTGCATCGATAAAGAGTGCCGCAGGAAACGGAAACAAACTCATAGAAACCGATACTGTTATAGGTCACGGTAATAGTGGTGGACCTGCAATTGATGACAATGGAGATGTCGTAGGGATCGCGACATATACCGTGAATGGGGCAAGTACAAGTGATGCTACCTTCAATTATGTTCGAGATATTGGTGATTTAATTTCACTTGCACAAAAAAATAACATTAGTTTCAACAAAACTTCAAAAACGCAAGTTGCTTGGCAAAAAGCCATAGACTTATTTAGCAGGTCTCATTATTCTGAGTCATTAAAATACTTCAACGAGGTCAAATCCCTTTACCCGGCACATCCTACAGTTGCAGCTTTCATCGCTAATGCGAATACCCAAATTAAACAGGGACATGATATTAAGAGCTTTCCGACTATCCTAGTATTGTCTATCGGTCTTGGCATAGTAGCTGCAGGTGCAGTCGTCATGGTTTTTGTGATTAGAAATCACAAGAAAAAACATGATTTATATAATCAGCATATCGCGAGTGGAGCAATAGGCCCTATGGTACCGGGTTCTGCTCCTCAGTTTGTGCAACCTACAGCAACCCAAGTAATGCCTACAACCCAAGTAATGCCACAACAACCTACAGCAACCCAAGTAATGCCTACAACCCAAGTAATGCCACAACAACCTACAGCAACCCAAGTAATGCCTACAACCCAAGTATTTCCACAACAACCCGCTTCCACTCCTCAGAATCCTGTTGTTTCGGGTAATACTCCTGTCCAAGGTGACGACAGCCCAACAATTAATCCGAATAATCCACTTTAACTAGTTCATCTAGCCTGAAGAGACTATACTAATGCGTAAGGAGATCTCATGCTAGATGTAATTAAGGTTAATAAAGTGTACGGTAAAAAAGATAAAGCTTTTAATGCTTTGTCGGATATATCTCTACCCTTCGATAAGGGAACCTCAAACGCCATTGTTGGTAAAAGTGGTTCCGGTAAAAGCACACTTTTACATATTCTGATAGGACTGGACCATCCAACTGATGGAACAGTACTTTATAATGGAAAAAATATTTTAAAAGATATGAATACTGATTCTTGGAGAGGAAAGAATGTTGGGATTGTTTTTCAACAGTTTTTTTTGCAACCAAACGATTCGGTGCTAGATAACGTAGGACTACCATTGAAGCTTCAAGGAATTTCAAAGAAGAAAAGAAATATAAAAGCAGAAGAAGCTTTAAAAAAAGTTGGTCTCGAAGACAGGATGAAATCAAAAGCAAATGATCTTTCTGGAGGTCAAAAGCAAAGAGTAGCAATTGCAAGAGCGCTTGTGGATAACCCTTCAATCCTTATTGCAGATGAGCCAACTGGAAACCTGGACACCGAAAATGGAGATGCAATCGAAAACTTACTATTTGAACTGCAGAAAAAACTGGGAACTACATTAGTAATCGTGACCCATGACACTGATCTTGCAAAGCGGTGCGAACGGGTCATCTATCTTAAGGATGGTAAGGTTGAAAAAGATACTTATAAGGGTAAAAAATAATGAAATTTGTCGATGTTGTTAAAACTTCAAATAGTAACTTAAGGCGCTCTAAGCTCAGAACTTTTCTGACACTTTTAGCGATTAGTATCGGAACCTTTACTCTTGCTCTCAGTCTAGGGTTGGGTCAAGGGCTCCGAAATTATATTTCTTCTGAACTTGGGCAATACAAGGGGGTTAATTTATATCAAGTAGAGAAGACAACCTTAAATAATTTTAGTGGATTAGGTAACCATGATCCGATTGTTTATAATCCAAACAAATCTCCATCGAGTGCCAATTATCAGAATAATTTTCTTTCTGCTACAGATATAGATCAAATAAAGAAGGTTAAGGGTGTGCAGAACTTGGAACTTCCATATGCTGTGGTTTTTGATTATGCTACGGCGCCAAACGGAACAAAATATGAAGCTTCTAATAGTACATTCTTGTCGCAGAATCCTCTTAATCTTGTGGCCGGCAAGACGTTGAGTGCAACAGATCCGGGGTCGGTTTTGATCTCACAAAAATATTTACCGCTTGTTGGATCAAGTGACATTTCGAGTGCGTTAGGAAAAAAATTAACCCTCACATACAAGAATGCTAAAGGGGCAATATCGACTATAACTCTTGAGGTAAAAGGAGTGTACGAGCCATCTTTAATACAGGCACCAATTTTTATAAATAGTCAGGATGCCGAAAAGATTGCAGCAGAACAGGCACCTGGGGGTGCCCCGCTTTTTAATTTTGTTTTTATCTCTAAATCAAGCGATGTAACTGACGTTCAGATTAAAGCAAACCTTTCAAATGCTAAGTTTACTGGTAGAAGTTTTGCAGACATTAATAATACTCTTAATAATATCATTACAGGTGTTCAGATTTCACTCGCAGCTTTTAGTGGAATAGCGATTCTTGCCTCAATTGTTGGTGTTATAAATACATTATTTATGGCAGTGCTCGAAAGGACAAGAGAAATCGGGCTGTTTAGGGCTCTCGGTTCAAAAAAGAGAACAATATTTTACCTTTTTAGCGTTGAAGCTGCATTGCTAGGTTTCTGGGGTGGTGTCATTGGAATATTCTTCGCTTTTCTAGCCCAGATTGCTATCAATAAAATTGCAGCCAATACTTTCTTGAAAGGCGTCGACGGTATTCAATTACTTAACATTCGTCCGTCATTGATTGTATTTATTATTATCGTAATTTCGATTATTACTTGGATCGCGGGGCTTCTACCAGCATTTAAGGCAAGCCAGGTAGATCCAATAGAATCACTTCGCTATGAGTAAAAGGACTTGGTTACTCGTGGCTAGTTTGTTTATGTTTATACTTATCCTAGTAGTTGGGTATCTGATTATTTTTAATAAACATAGAGTTATCAAAGAAACCTCCAACGAGCAGCAATCAGCAATTACTAATTCAACACCAGCGACTATTAATGTTGATAGCAGTAATCAGCAGACGGTAAAAGTAACGTCAAGCCCTCTGCCGGCACTCGATAATCAGCAAGTCGGCAATGCACAACAGAATTTAGTTGATCCCAAGACTTTTTCTCAATATGAAAAATATAATGGAAGCTCAAATTGTTTATTTGGAGAAATTATTACAGGTACTGGCGCTGAGGTTGTCGCCGGATCTAAGGTTGCTATATATTATTCTGGGTGGCTTACGAATGGAACACTTTTTGATAATAGTAAAAATGATACTAATGGGAATCAACAACCATTTCTGTTCACTGAAGGTGCCCATGAAGTAATTCTTGGGATGGAAGAAGGCATCGCAGGAATGAAAGTTGGCGGAAAACGACTGATAATCGTCCCGCCCGCAGTGGGTTATGGATCTAAAGTTCAGGGTTCAATCCCTGCTAATTCAACACTTGTATTTGAAGTAACCTTGGTGGCGACTCAATAATGGAGGAGACTATAGCATTACCTTGCCTGGAGAAGCTTTCTTTTGATACTCAAAAGCAAGCGGCAACTGCAGCGCTTGTCGCCCGACATCAGCACGGAACAAAATTAAAAGTATATAGATGTAAACACTGTAATCTTTGGCATTTAGCGTCAAATTATGAAGATAATTAATTAACACTGGTACAATAAGAATTACTATGAGTAAATTTTACGTTACAACTTCCATTCCCTATGTAAATGGTGCACCCCATTTAGGTCACGCACTCGAATATATATATGCAGACGTTTTAGCACGTTATTATAAAAAACAAGAAGATACTGAAGTTTTATTTGCTACTGGCTCTGACGAGCATGGCACAAAAATTCAAGAGAAAGCAAAAGAGGCTAAGCTTACGCCGCTTGATTTCGTTACAAAAAACGTAAAACTATTCGAGCAACTCTTGGAACTCTTGAATATTTCTTACGACCGATTTATTCGTACTACCGATAAAGACCATGAAAAAAGAGTGCAGGCTATTTGGAAAGACCTAGATCAATATATCTATAAAAGTAAATATATTGGCATGTACTGCATAGGTCATGAGGAATTTGTAACTGAAGTTTTTGCAGAAGAAAATAACGGCATATGTCCTGATCATGATCGTCCTTATGAAAAGCTCGAGGAAGAAAATTATTTCTTTTCACTCGGCAAGCTTGCGAATGAAATTAAAACAGCTGTTGAAAAAGATGTTATTTCTATTCTTCCTACAACCAAAAAAAATGAAATACTTATGCTATTAAATGAAGGTTGTGAAGATTTAAGTATCTCAAGACCCAAAGAAAAACTATCATGGGGCATTCCTGTACCTGGAGATAATGAACATGTTATTTATGTATGGTTCGAGGCTTTATTGAATTATATTACTGTCTTAGGATATCCAGATGGCTCAGACTTCAAAAATTTTTGGCCAGCAGATGTTCAGATTATTGGCAAAGACGTACTTCGTTTTCATGGACTTATTTGGCCAGGGATTTTACTGGCGCTTAAACTTGAATTACCAAAAATTCTTTATGTCCATGGCCATGTTAATGTTGATGGTAAGAAAATGGGCAAAAGCCTCGGGAATGCAATTGCGCCGAGTGAAATTATTGATAAGTACGGTGTGGATGCTTTTCGATATTACTTCATGCGTCATATACCAAGCTATAGTGATGGTGATTTTAGCTGGAAAAGAATTGAAGAAGTCTATAATAACGAACTTGCCAATGAACTTGGCAATGCTGTTGGTAGAGTAGCAGCTATGATAGTTCGCTATCAAGATGGTGTTATCGGAGAAATCCCTGGCGCAAATCACGATAGACATCAATATGACCTTGCATTGCAATCGTGTCGTTTCGATAAAGCGCTTGATAGCGTTTGGGAACAGGTAAGGGGAGTGAATCAATATATTGATACCGAGAAGCCCTGGCAGCTTGCAAAAGATGAAAACGAAAAAGAGCACTTAAGAGAAGTGCTTGCATACGCAGTTAGTTGCTTGTTTGAGATAGCTGACTTACTCTCTCCTTTTATGCCAGAAACATCAAAAAAAATAGAAAATCTATTTTCGCAAAAAAAGGTTGTTTTATTTAAAAGTTCTCTTTTTCCAAAAGAATAAGAATAGTTGAGATGCGGCTTGAATCGGGTGTACAATAGTGGACGTGTTTAATTTTTTTGATACCCATTGTCACATCCATGAAACTGATTTTCCTCTACCTGTAAATGAGGTGCTAGAGCGAGCTGCTAATACAGGTATAAATAAGCTTATGTGCGTAGGAACATCAGTGGATGACAGTAAAATTGCAATAGAATTTACTGATAAAAATAATAATATTTGGGCAAGTGCTGGAGTTCACCCTCACGCAGCAAAGGAGCTTAGGGATGAGACTAGTCTTGCTGAGTTTGCGTCATTGATAAAAAATAAAAAAGTAAAGGCCATAGGGGAGTGCGGTCTTGATTATTTCTATAACCATACTTCCAAGGAAGATCAAGAGTATGCGCTAAGAAAGCAATTTGAACTAGCTATTGAATACGATCTTCCAATGATTTTTCATGTCAGGGAAGCCTTCGATGATTTTTGGAAAATATATGATGATTACCCTAAAGTTGCTGGCGTGATACACAGCTTTACCGCAACAATAAAAGAACTTAACGAAGCCTTAGCGCGCGATTTATTTATTGGGCTCAACGGCATCATGACCTTTACCAAAATTAAAGAACAAATTGAAGCTGCCACGCTAGTTCCGCTCTCAAAATTGGTACTTGAAACGGATGCTCCCTTCTTGACACCAAACCCTTTACGTGGTAAAATAAACGAGCCCAAAAATGTGGTACTGGTAGGGGATTTCTTAAGTCAACTACGAGGGGAGCATCTTGAGCAGCTAGCGATTCAGACTACAAAGAACGCAGAAGGACTTTTTAGAGTATAAATATGCAACTACATCCAGAAATTTATGAACGACAGAACCAGTCACTTGAAGAGATTCGATGCGACGTTCTTTATCGTGCTACCGAACTTGCACTTTCAATTTTAACTAGTCAAGAAGCAACTAGTGTCGTGCGTGCTCCTATTTCGCAAGAAATGTTCATCTCTCCTTTTGTTAAAGAAGTTGAAGCAAGAAGTACAGATATCTTAAGTGAAGCAGAAAATAGAGCAATTGAAGCCAGGAGCCAAGTCGAATCTGCTTTCGATGAAATTTCATTTGCTACTCATCTCGTTCAGTCTCAGGAGCAGAAAAATGCTTCGTAAAATAATTGCACAAGTACAATCAAATAGCTTTGCTCAGACTCGGCTTGAGGCATATCGAAACCTAATTCGACGCGAGGCTATTTTAGGGGGAACAATTTTTGGACAAGTACCAGGTGGACATCGAAGAGAATTCTTTTGTCTTGATGAACATACATGGGTTTGGCATGAGGAGTGGCTCGATCACTCAGGAGCTCGACAAGTCAGGAATACACGATATGATGTGCGTCCAAAAGGAATCGTTAAAATTCAAGACGGAAAAGGCTACCAAGCTCTTAGTCCCACTGAAGTCCGTCATCTCAAAGCTGCAATTCAAATTTATTACAAAAAAGTTGTTTCTTCCATCTACCACCAAGCCGTGTAAATTGTTAGGATAGTCCTGTAATGATATATAAAGCATTATACGGTTATTTCGATTATGCTGCAGCTACTCCGATGCTTCCTGCGGCAGCCGAAGCCATGCGTCCTTATCTGAATGATAATTTTTATAATGCCTCGGCGCTTTATCTTTCTGCTAAAAAAAATAGGCGCATAATTGAAGATGTTCGTCACGAAATAGCAAAAGGGCTCGGAGCAAAGCCGCTCGAAATCGTGTTTACTGCAGGGGGAACTGAAGCTAATAATTTAGCGATCCATGGAATTATGCAAAAGTTTCCTGACGCACACATGATAGCATCGGCAATTGAGCACGACTCTGTGCTGGCTCCAGCAAGTAAATATGACCATTCAATCATTCAGGTTGATAAAAACGGTTTCGTTTCTCTAGAGGCTATCAAAAAAGCAGTTAAGCCTAGTACAGTATTAATTAGTGTTATGTATGCAAATAATGAAATCGGTACAATTGAGCCGATCCATGAAATAAGTAAATATATTGAAGAACAAAGAAAAATCCGCAAACA
>JGI24890J29729_1000837_pt1 | contig 16495 bp, 36 predicted proteins | sample FreactcultureFD7_FD_29729 | JGI IMG/M metagenome (IMG submission 29729)
GTATACCCGCTTTTTATTTCTTCCCCTTGTACTTGTTCCATATTCCAGAAGTTTAACACCAGTTTGAAAGCATGGCAATACATACCCCTTACCGCCACAGGGAAGCCCGCACAGCACTTTTACCGGCAATTCCATACCACGATAGCCAAACACCATGCACAGCTTTATTTTAGAGCTAATTGATAAAAATGCCTATAACTTAAAACAAACATATAATACAGTGGTTTACTTAGTTCCAACCGCGTGTGACGTAAGTGTGACATGAGAAATTGTTATTTATCAATGCTATCACCCACTAACGTCACGCGTCCGTTACGTCCCTAAGAGACAGACAGAAAGAAAAATCTCTCTAATAAAGATAACGCGCGTACGCGCGAGAGAAGCGTCATCTATTTAAAGGGAACAAACGGACACGGGAACAAAGTAATAAAAAAACATATAAAACAACAAATAGTCATGTCACATCTTTAGTCCCTTGGGACGGAACAAACATAGAAGTATAATAATGCTATTTACTTTGACTAAGTGACATATGAGCTATAAGATAACAATTGCATCTAACAGCAACTATACAAGAAAGGATAAAGTATGGAGATAATGGAGATAAAGTTTTTTGATGAAACAATCTACAAGCGCTTTATGGAATCATGCTCGAATCAGGGTTTAAGCCCGGACATGGTGATTGAAATGGCGCTAAGGCGCTACCTTGGAATACCGAGAAACAATAAGACTCTTGTGCAGGTTGAAGGCTTCTATTCGCATGGTGTTAAGGAGGGCGGTGGAAAGGGCGCTATCATGCGGGAGCTTGAGAAAAGCGACATGGTAAGCAAGCGCATCATGCAGCGTAAATACAGGTGGATTAAAAAGCATGAACTTGAAAAAGCGGCAATGGAACTTAAGGAATCCGGTAAAATAGAGATACTTCGGGAAATGGGACAAGGCCGTCCCGCAACATTCTTCAGAAAGGTTATCGTATGATTATAGAAATCGCATGTGCCCTTGTGCTCGCACGCCTCATGCTATGGGTTATCGGCACAGTCGGCCTCTGGCTCTTCTTCGGGGAATGAATATGGAAGCAGAAGAGCAGCGCAAGGCACGCGAAGCCCTTGAAGACCGCGAGGCGGATAAACGGGCTGAATACCTTATGGAATTACATCATGAGAGCGTAGAAAAAGAATCTGAAAATAGTTATTGACAGTTAATAACAGTGGGAGTACGCTCCCCTTGTTAGCTTAAACAACTCAATAGGGGATCGAGATGACAAAGGCACTTCCGGTAAAAGACCTTCAGGGCAATACGGTCAAGGGTTGGTCTTTCCGCTCTTTTGCAAATGTTTGGAATTGTGGTGGCAACTTACCCCGCGCAAAGAAGATTAGCGGCTGGACACTAACAGACCCGGAAGGAACCGAACGCAATTTTGAAGGCAACTGGCTTGGTTTCGTTCCTTACGTGCAGATGATTCTTTCCAACCACGATTGCACAAGCCCGATTAGCTGAGAGATTTATGCCGTCTGGGTTCAAAGAAATAAAAGGAAGTGACGAAGTACACCGGCTTATGGGATTCATGCGGAAAATTGAGAATTTAACAAATAGCGATGGTGAACACGATAGCGATTATTCCGCCGTTTGTGACCGCGTGAACGAAATAGCCAGACAAGCTTTATACGGAAAAGATTAATCAACGAGGAGATGATTAAATGACTGAGTTTCCAATTTCAGACCTTCGCAAAAAAGCAAAGAAAGCAGCCGAAAAGCTATGGGTTCATCTTTATGGCGAAGAATCTGAACATGGAGATTTATGGGCATGGTTAGATATTATCCAAGCAGAGTTTGATCAGTTCGATTAACCATCAGGAATTTGATTAAAGTGGAAACCGAAGCAGTAATGTCAGGCCGTTCAAGAGTTGTTGATTAGATCACCGTGGCTAGCACCTAGGCTAAATTATATCGCAAGGTATGATTCTTGAGGCAAACGGGCGCGGGGCAACTTTCCACTACACTATCTTACGTGCCTTCATTTTAACCCGGCTACATACAAGGAAATCTGAGTATGATTAAAATCATCTTATCGGCTACCGAGGCTCGCAAACTTGCAAAGACCGTTGGTGTTTGCATGAGCACGGAAGAAACCCGCTATTACCTGAACGGCATATGCCTTGAGGCATCGCCGGAAGGATTGCTGGCGCTTTCAACGGACGGTCACAGGCTGGCAAGCCAGAAAGTCACTCCGCTTGTAGTGCAGGATGATAGCTTTGTCCAAGATACCACTACACAGGAATTCAGGGTTATCATATCCACCGATGCAGTAGAATGGCTTGGAAAGTTGCCGCGCAAGGTTACAAGCCTGCATACAGTGTCATTCGAGTTTGATGACTCTACGCTCGCCTTGACGCTCCAGTTATGGGAATGGGACAGGCTCCAGTCATCGGCTAACTTTAAGCTGATTGATGGAAACTTTCCCGATCATCGCCGAGTAACTCCTGAGATTACGCCGGATACTGCCCGCATACGCTTTAATGCGCGATACCTCATGGAAATGTGCAAGGCCGCAATTGAGTCATACGATGATAAGCGCGGAGTACCGGTAATCGACCTTTATTTTAATGATTCAAGCGCCCCTGCGAATATCAAAGGAAGCAATGGCCTTGAAATGGTGCTCATGCCTATGCGCATGGCGTAATCGCCATGACCCACGCCAAAGCCCTCCACCTGAAGCGCATCGAAGACTACCGGCAATCCATACAGGCTCTTTGGTATGCCGCAATTCTAGCCGTGCTTTTAATCATCATTTTTACTTAACCCCAACATTGAAGGAAATCTGACAATGGAAAAATATATTGTACTAATGCGCCCCCGGTTTGTTCCGCTATGGATTGAATTTCGCACCCTTGAGCAAGCTAAAAACGCGGTAGCATGGCAGGAACGTGGGACGGCTCAGGCCAAAGACTTTGCTATATGCGAAGTGAAAGACGGAAAGCTTTATGAAGTGGCGACTGGTGAAGAACGCGAACCGCATCAGGGATTCTACACTGACAAAGCCTGGAGTGAATTTCTTAGCAGATTGGCGGGAGTGTAACATGGACATTATCAGTAACCCTAATAAGCACGGCAAGTACACGGCGAAAGTCCATTATGAGAATGGCGATCATGTTGTAACTGACGTTTACGGTTCTCCCAAAACCATAACAAATTACTTTTTTGACAAGGTATTTAATATTGGTGACGGGGGAAACGGCGACTTACTTACACGTTGCGTTAAAATCGAATTCCTTGGGAGGGCCTGAATATGCAAGTACATAGATTTGGCGACAGGATTGCCGTGTATGTCGGCGGTAAGACCGCATACCTTGAAGTGAAGGAAGCCAGAGCGCTGGCAACGGCTTTGCAGGAATGTGCGGCGGATACGGCGACGAATCCTTTTAGCCAGAGCATCTTTAAGACGTTCAATCTTGAAATAGAGGAAGACTGACATGTCAACCCATTACAAGCATCAGGAAGAATTCGCCGCTGAACTGGCAGACTTATGGATAGCCGGAGATCATAAGATTGTCAGGGGCGTTATCCGCAAGCTTAAGAACAAGGCCCAGGCGGCTTACATAGGCGCTGCCATATGTGACCGCTTGGTATCCCTGGGACAAGCCACACAGCCGTTTATTGATTTTATGCACCCTAACAACAAACCTGAAAGGAAATCCGATCATGTCTAACAAAATCACCGTGCGTATCCGGCAAGTATACGGGCGCGATACTATTTACCCGGTATGCGAGAAGGCCTGCTTATTTGCAAAGCTGCTAGGGCAGAAGTCTATAAGCCCTTACCAGCTTGCCGACATTCGCAAGATTGGCTTTGAGGTAGAAACAGAACAGCAAATGGTTGCGGCATGACAAAGCAGGAAGCCATACGGCAGGCTATAGCGGCGGGAGTCCTGAGCGATAGCAACATAATAGACTTCGACTTCGCAGGCAACTACCGTGTATCCGGCGCCACTATGGGGGAGATCGCTTTCGAGCATCTTGTAACCGGCCAGACGATAATATGGATACTCGCGGCATGAGCAGGGTAATTATAAAACACCCCGACCGGGAATCCATTAAGAAATGGGGTGTACTTGCGCATGTCGATGATGAAGAGCGCCAGAGAATACTAGCCGTGCCTTACGGACAATTCAGCAAAGAAATTAAAAGACTGGAAAAGGAGGTGGATTTAGCCAAGTTTCCAAGGAAGAAGAAGTCAATCACCAGTGAAAGCTGGTATAATCCCAACAGAGTCAAACCCGAAAAACACAAGGAGACAAGCCATGAAGAAGAACCAGACGAGACAGAGCCTTTTTGAAACCGTATATATCCCCACCCTGGACGATCTCGCGGAACTGGAAGACGAGTTGCGCGACCTGCCAATCATAGGAATGCACAAGAGGATGGACGATGAAGAAACACCCGAATAGTTATGGACATTTGATAACGCTTATGGTAGAGATTCTTTTACTGTTGATATTCTGGGAATGAAGCCATGAGCCATGTCAAAAGGATTGAAGAGGAAAGAGCGCATCCGGTCTTTGCGTTTATGGTGGGTGCCGCTCTTTCCACCATGCTGGCGGCAACGGTAGGATTATGGGCTATTGAAAGCAAGCGGACGATATAACAACTAGCAGTATGGTTTTGTAATGATGATTAAGCTTACGAGAGCGGAAGTAGAAGAAGCCTGCCGATACTGGCTTAGAGCTGTTCCGCGCAATTCGGAAGGGACTGATCGCGAAACCAGCATCAATACGCCCGTCGCCATAAGTAAGGAAAAGATCGTGTCATGCCGTTTCAGGCGTGGCGGCGTCGAGTGTACTGTAATTTCTAAACAACCAAAGTAGCTGTATGGACGACAAAGAGAAAATAGTGAAAATGAAAACTGCTTTAAAAATTGCAGAAAATACGCTTTCATCCTTCTATCGCATCTTACATAAGTTGGGGCAATCAAACATGGCGGACGGCCCTGATAATTGGGTTTTAAAGATAATTAGAGATGCGATAACCGAAGCCGAGAATGATTTATGAGTGATACTTTAGAGCATGTCCTAATGGGTGACGAATTGGCGGGAGCATTGGCGGATTTGTTACCCTACTGCGAAGGTTTGTATAAAAATCTTTCAATAGCGCGTGATGATCCTCATGTAGATTTGCTTGGTAAAAGAATAGTGAATGCCAAACGACTTTTAGATAAACGATGAGCTTGTAGGGGAGATTATGAACGATGTCTTTGCTTTTGTTCTGATGCTGATTTTTCTATTCGGCTGCGAACATAAGGTTGCATGGGAGTATGACGGTACGGTGCATCACCTTACCTTCAATCCCGAAGAGAAGAAGTAAACAACGCTATTAACGGTTCATTAGACATATGGATTCCTCTGAAAAATATCTTGTGGGTTTTATTATGGGTGCTGTCTTGGCATTTGTAGGTATTTTTATACTTGTTCTGAAATTCGATACATCTGATGCTGCATGTGTCGAGGCTCATTACAAGAAAATTGCACTCGAAAGCTGCGATATAAAACAGAAGTAAATGTTCTGGAGGATTATGAAAGAAAGAACAGCAATTGAGCTTTGGGATGATAACGGCGCTTGCGCTGGTCAGATTGCCTTCGACTTACGCGGGTGCAAGGAAAACACTATTTTTACATTAAATTTGCAAATCGCAGGTCTTGATAATTTCAAAATGTGGCTTGAAAAGGCGAAACAAGAAGCAATCAGGATTGTTTGCACTGAAGCTGAATATCAAGATCAACAGGCGAGGGAATCAGGTAATGCAGAGTAGAAAATACAGTTTCATCGAATCGTGCGCCAATATCGCTATTGGCTATGGAATCGCGGTGATGGCTCAGATCATTATCTTCCCGTTGTTTAATATCCATGTCCCACTTGCAAGCAATCTGGCAATCGGAGCATGTTTTACGGTCGTGTCGCTGGTACGCTCATACAGCCTTAGAAGGCTTTTTAACTGGATAAACAAATGACCGATTACCAAACATTCCTTGCGGCTAAAAACTCCCGCTATACATGGAACGGCATAGACGATGTAGCGCTATCCGATTGTCTCTTTGACTATCAGAAGGCCATAACATCATGGGCGCTACGTAAGGGACGGGCGGCAATCTTCGCGGATTGCGGTTTAGGAAAGACCCTCATGCAGTTGGAATGGGCGCGTCAGGTTTGGCTGCATACCGGCAAGAATGCGCTTATCGTCGCGCCTCTGGTGGTATGTGAACAGACAAAGCGCGAGGCTGCGAAGTTTCACCTTGAAACCGACTTTTTCCAGATCATCAATTATGAACGGCTGCATAGCATTAATCCCGCCGATTACTCTGGCGTAGTGATTGACGAAAGCAGCATCATCAAGTCGTTCACTGGAAAGATACGCAACCAGCTAATCGAATTATTCAAGGATACGCCGTTCAAACTGGCTTGCACCGCCACTCCTAGCCCTAACGATTATATGGAACTCGGCAATCATGCGGAATTTCTAGGCGTAACTTCCTACACGGAAATGCTGGCTACTTATTTTATCCATGACGGTGGTGAAACATCAAAATGGAGGCTAAAGGGACACGGCCAGCAGAAGTTTTGGGAATGGCTTTGCTCTTGGGCTGTTTTTATGCGGAAGCCTTCAGATATTGGTTTTGAAGGCGAGGACTTTGAACTTCCTCCGCTTATCCAGCACAAGCATTGTATCCCTGACCATGACATTAAAAGCGATACACTTATCCCACTGGCAGTCGCCGGATTATCGGAACGCATAGGCTTACGCCGGGATACTATAGGCATACGGATGCAGAAGGTTGCCGAGCTTGCGCGGTCTATGAAGGGCCAAGTGCTGATATGGTGCGACTTAAACGACGAGGCCGATATGCTTCAGGAGCTTTTGCCGGAGGCTTCAGAAATACGTGGCAATGATAAAGATACGGTCAAGGCCCAAGGAATATTGGATTTTGCAGATGGCAAAACACAACTGCTAATCACAAAGGATGGCATAGCGGGCTGGGGCTGTAACTTTCAAAGCTCGCATAATATGATCTTTGCCAGCATAAACGATAGTTATGAGGCGCTTTACCAATGTATCAGGCGGCAATGGCGCTACGGACAGAAACACCCCGTACACGTTCACATGGTCTATACCGAGCGGCAACAGACTATCATCGAGAATTTAGCCCGCAAACATGAGCAAATGGAGACAATGGCTATGGAAATGATTGCCACTACAAACAAGCTGATTCGGGCAGAATTGAGTGGGGGCGCGACTGATACAGCCGCTATCGAAAGCAAAGAGAATAAAGGCGATGGATTTCATATCACGCTTGGCGATTGCGTGAGTGGAGTAGCGGCGCTCCCGGATGATTCGATAGACTTCACGATTTACAGCCCTCCTTTTGCTTCGCTCTATACCTATTCCAATAGCCCTAACGATATGGGAAACTGCACAAGCGATGATGACTTTGCAAAGCACTTTTCTTTCCTGACAAAAGACCTTTACCGCGTGACGCGCCCCGGCAGGCTTATGTCTTTCCATTGCATGAATCTGCCAAGCACGATCCAGCGTGACGGTTTTATCGGGATCAAAGATTTTCGCGGCGACTTGATCCGCATGTTTCAAGATGCAGGTTTTATCTTCCATAGCGAAGTAGTGATCTGGAAAGACCCTGTAACGGCTATGCAGCGCACAAAGGCGCTAGGCTTGCTGCACAAGCAGATTAAAAAAGACTCATGCATGTCGAGGCAGGGCATACCGGATTACCTTGTCACCATGCGTAAGCCGGGGGCCAATGCCAAACCTGTACAGAACACAAACGAGACTTTCCCAGTCGGACTATGGCAAAACTACGCAAGCCCCGTATGGATGGATATAAACCCGTCTGATACGTTGCAATTCCGCGAGGCTAGGGAAAGCGACGATGAACGGCATATCTGCCCCTTGCAGTTACAGGTTATCGAACGCGCCATAAAGCTATGGAGCGCCGAAGGCGATACGGTGCTATCTCCGTTCATGGGGATAGGCTCAGAGGGCTATATGGCGCTTAAAATGAACCGCAAGTTTCGCGGTTTCGAGCTGAAGAAAAGCTATTATGAACTAGCCTTGCGGAATCTGGAAAGCGCGAAAAGCCAGATGAGCATGGCAATATGAAACCAAACAGAACAAAGGGTTCAGGTGATGCGTCTTAAGCGGGGTGTTCAAGATTATATCATGCCTAGAGGTATGGCCGATTTTTACGAAGCATTCGTGCAGGTAGGGCCTATCTATTACAATATCCGCCATATCAATATCAAAGACATAAACCTCATACCGAGCCGAGATGGAAAGATATTAGGAATACCCGCCTATGTGGCCCGCTTTAAGCAAAATGACCGTGATTGGGTTAGGCTCTACCCGGTGCCAGAGAAGGCATGGAAGCTAACAATTCGCTATACGGAGATTAGACAATATGACCGACAAATTACCCCTATCGCTGAATGATTTAATATTGGGCCTTAGCCAGCATTGCAATAGGCTTATGTACGGTCAATGCACTACTCTGGCTTGCTTAAAGCGCGGCGGTTATCAAAGAGGCGATGCGCCTGTAGATACGAATCTTGCCACTTGTACAGAATTTCTGGCAGCCAATACTTTAAGGCATCGTGAAGGTGCGCAATGCCGTCTGAAGCTTGAATATTTAGTTCGTAGATTACGGGATGCCAGCAAACCGCCAGAAGAAGGTATTAGAATATATTTCTCAGAGAATGATATTCGTTCCTTTGAAGCGGCATTAAATGCACCATTGGAGGCCATATGAGTTCCTATACTCTGAATCGGTGCCCGGAATGCGGGTACACCAAAGAAGATGCTTTAATTCACTGGGATCATCATCTTTGCAATGGGAAGATACCCGGATACGATCCGGATATACCAGAGAAGGAAGCTAAACCCGCGCAACTTCCAAAAGAGCCGGTTTCTGGAAGCGATGAATTACTAAAAAAACTTGAAAACTCTTATGAAGAATTAAAGACAAAGGATTCAATTAAGGAAACTGAATACCAGAATGGCCGCAGGCATGGTGTCTATATAGCCCTTCAAATCGCTCGTATGCATTTTGACCCGGAGGATAATCGTGTCTGACACAACGCAAACATTGAATCTGTTGCCTTGCCCGTTTTGTGGGAGCAAAAGTATCAGCGAGCAATTCGATGACGGATTATTTTGGGTGAAGTGTTCTTCATGTGGTTCAACCGGCCCAGCCAACACGCGGTATAGTGGAACGGATGGGGAAGAAGTTAGGGATTGGAACACCCGCGGCGTTGTTTCTCAGGGTGAGATTAAGTTAGACGAAGAGGCAATTAAGCATGTCCAAGGAAAAGCAGAGTACGCAACTTTTGCGGTACGCGGAGTAATTGTTAAATATATTGAGGCCTTAAAGCTATTTCCTTTGCCCAAGCGGGAATCCCAACGTGAGATACGGTTAATCGATCCCAATCTATTTTGGGAAGCGTATAAGAATATCCCTAAACACGCATGCCCAGAACACGAAAAGCCGTGCACTGATGTTTTTAGGAAAGCGATGGATGCTGCCCTCATCGGTGTCCAGAAGCGGGAATCGGGTAATCGGGAGGGTAATAGATGATATGTTCACCACCGTTTCATTTTCTGGGGGGCAGACCAGCGCATACCTTGCCTATCTAATGAAGGATAAAGCTGACCTGTTCTTATTTGCTGATACAGGGTTTGAGCATCCAAAAACTTATGAATTTATAAAGAATGTGGTGAAGGCCTTTGGAGTAAATCTGGTGTGCATCAGGCTATTGCCAAGCGAGGAGCTAGGTGTCGGCAGCACTTACGAAGAAATTCCAGTGGAAAGCCTTGCGTTTGATTTTTGTGCGTTCCGCCGCATGATTAAGAAATACGGCGTACCAAGCAAGGGAGCGCCATTCTGCACCTCCAAAATGAAAGGGGAAATCATGGATAAGTACCGCGATAATCTTTTCGGAAAGGGAAATTACATTACATGGAGAGGTATTCGCATTGATGAGCCGAAGCGGCTTGCGCCAAAACCGCGTGTAAAGAACCTTGCAGATATTAGCGATTTCACCAAGGAAGATATAAATTCTTGGTGGCACGGGCAGCGTTTTGTTCTTGGTATTCCTGCATATCTGGGTAACTGTATCTTCTGTGTTAAGAAATCAGTCAATCGCATTGAATTGGCGCGTAGGGAATACCCAGAAATAGCAGAGTTTTTCAAACGGGAACTCGCGGCTGCTAGGGAATTGCAAGGACGCAAGGAGTTGGGCCTTTCCAATCAACAAGTATTTTATCAGCACCATTCTCTCGACAGCATAGAGAAACTATTTTCCGATGTCAGCACAGAGGAATTACTTAGCCGTTTACGCATGACCCCTACAGCGGTCTGCGAAGAAAGCTGCGAGCCAGTATGAAGATATACCAAATAGAAGATGAGTCACGGACATGAAAGAGCGCAAAAGTATAACTGACTATTGGTATGCCCATTACGTGAATCATGATATGGGCCTTTGCTCGCTCTGCGGCAATAGCGGAATAATTGATACACGCCTCACTGCGATAAGCGGCGCGCGGGTTAATGCAGGAAGAGTAAATTATTGCATTTGTCCCAACGGCCAAGTGATGCGCCCGACACCTGAATCTAAAGGTGGTAGCTCTAATGACTGACAAAGAAGCGTTTGAACAATTGCTACTCAATGTATGGGGGCCAGAGCCTCTTCACCCCGCCTACGCGCAGCCCTATATTGCACAAAAAGAAGCCGCATGGAATTGGTTTCAGATGGGGCTGCTCCAAGCCCGCATAGGCTTCACCGATTCAACCGTTCAGGAGGGTGACCATGAGTGAAGCGTTAGATATTGCCAACCGGATCGCCAATGAGAATTGCGAGTTACGGGCCATTCTTAAGGATGCGCAACATTTCATTCTTAGTAGGCACAATATGGGCGCACGCCAGCGCGAGAAGCAACGGCTCTATGTGCTACGCGGCATTTCCTCTGTGTTGAAAGAGAAACAAGACGAGTATAGAGCAGACCAAAGCGATAAACAAAACAGTTGACACTGTAGACTAAAGAGTTTACAGAATAGGCATGAACGATGAGAAACTGGCAGCCATGCTTTATGAGCTTACAAAATACAACCAAGGCGCATTCGCTAAGAAGCACAAGCTTACGCGCCAGTACATCAACCAGCTTTGCAATGGAAAGAAGCCTATAACGGCACGAATTGCGAAGCTGATAAAGACCGAGGAAGCACCGAAAGGCTACAGGAAAATGAAAAGTTGGGAACCGAAGTAAACCGAAACAATTATATGGCAGACAAAATTGAAGGCGTTTTAGAGGTCGGAACAAATGACACCCATGAGGTTGTCATTAACCACCCTGATTTGAAGCCCGATGAAAACGGTGTGGGGCATATTGTCTTTTCGCCAGTACAGGCGCTTGAATTGGCAAAGACGCTCACCAAGCAGGCAGGGATTGCCATAGAAGCTCGCTACAAAGAGCGGGAGGCCGAGCGCATAGCCAAGGTTCCTCCTGTGGATAGGACAGCAAGGATGCTGGCAGACGGAGGCCCTGAGACACCAGACCACCGCGAATTGAGAGCGGACGGCCAGCAGAAGGGCTATATCGTGCTATCTGATGCTGAGAGGGCCAAGGGGTTTGTGCGCCCTGTGCGCGATACCTATAAACATCTTACTTGCGGCAGAACTACAACAATGGGTCGGAAATTGGCTGAAACGTATGCCCGCGATCCAGAGTTTTATAGTGGTACATTCTGCTGCACATGCTCAAAGCACTTTCCGCTTGATGAATTTGTATGGATGGACGGGGAGAGATTAGGGACATGAAAACAAAATCTGTCTTACCAACAGAGACGCACAAGGAATTTAACGACGCCATGAAGGAGGTTTTAAGCCGCTTCAAGGATAGGCTTGATGCAGAGTCTATGCTGGCAATCGCTTCACATCTTGTTGGCGTTCTTGTGGCTCTCCAAGACCAGAGGAAGTACAGCCCTGAAATGGTGATGAAGCTTGTAGGCCAGAATATTGAACTAGGGAATGCCGAGGCTTTAAAAGAAGTGCAGAATCCTTTGGGTTCAGCGTAACGATAACCGAGTAACTATAGGATTGGGTATGCTACAGAAAATAAGGGAATTATATACTTGACTCCCTCGACCAATTGAGTATGGTGACTCATAACTTCAGGAAAGATCGTTATGAGTCAGTCCACTATAAGCACCTTCCAGTTATTCAAGTTATTCCCGGATGACGCGGCTGCGCGTAAGTATATCGAGGCGCGGCGCTGGCCGAATGGTGTTACTTGCCCCGTCTGCGAGAAGGCGGAGCGTATTACTGCCCGCAAGAACGGCTTCTATCGCTGCAATTCCTGCAAGGAAGATTTCACCGTCCGCACCGGGACAATATTCGGGCGCTCGCATATCCCGCTTCATAAGTGGCTTTATGCGATGTACCTGCTCATGACTGCCCGCAAAGGCATTTCAAGCCTGCAACTCTCAAAGGAAATCGGCATCACGCAAAAATCCGCATGGTTCATGCTTCAGCGGATACGTGAGGCGTGCGGCAATGATTTAACCGCCCTTCGCGGCGTCATCGAAATTGACGAAACCTATATCGGCGGCAAGGAAAAGAATAAGCACGGCCATAAGAAGCTCAATGCCGGACGCGGCACAGTAGGCAAGACTCCCGTGCTTGGCATGAGGGAACGCGCCAGCGGGCGCACCAAGGCGAAGCCGATCGCCAGCACAAGCGGCGAGCATTTAAGCGAAGTGATCGATGCAAATGTCACGCTCGGTTCAATACTGCATACTGACGAACACCGGGGCTATCAGGATGTAGCTACCCGTTACGATCACCATACGATCAATCACAGCGCGGGCGAGTATGTCCGCGATGGCGTAACCACCAATGGCATCGAAAGTGTGTGGGCCGTTTTAAAGCGCGGGCTGCACGGGGTCTATCATCATGCCAGTGCAAAACACCTCTCTCGTTACATCAATGAGTTTACTTTTCGATTGAATGATGGCAACGTAGGGCGTCACACGATGCAGCGTTTGGAGAGTCTTGTCGCCGCATCCTTTGGACAGAGGCTAACTTATCAGGCACTTACAGCATAGGGAATCAGGATATGAGTTTGGGGCTGCCCGCGCTTGATGTAATCACGGACACGGTTCTCAAATACAAGCCAAGCGAGAAGCCACCTGCCGCCCATAAGCCGATCTGCCAATCCCCCGACATTCAAATCATCGAAGGTGACTGCGCCAAGAAATTGGAGAAGATTCAAGACGACACAATTGATTTAGTAGTTACCTCACCGCCCTACGCCGATCAACGGAGCCATACCTACGGCGGCATTGACCCTGACGATTATGTGAAATGGTTCATTCCGATTGCAGATGAGCTACACCGGGTTCTGAAGCCTACCGGCTCCTTCATCCTCAATATTAAAGAGCGCGTTGTAAATGGTGAGCGCCACACTTACGTCATGGAACTGATTTTAGAAATGCGCCGCCACGGCTGGCTCTGGACGGAAGAATATGTATGGCATAAAAAGAACTGCTATCCGGGTAAGTGGCCTAACAGGTTCCGCGATGCTTGGGAGCGATGCTTACATTTTACGAAAGATCGGAAATTTGCCATGTACCAGGACGCGGTGCGCGTACCGATGGGCGACTGGAAAAAGTCACGGTTGAAGAATCTATCGGAAACTGACAAGCGGCGCGATGAATCAAAGGTTGGAAGCGGCTTCGGCAAGAAAATTGAGAACTGGATTGGGCGCGACTTGGCCTATCCCCATAATGTTCTGCACTTAGCTACGGAATGCGCCAACAGAAACCACAGCGCCGCTTTCCCGGAGGCAATTCCCGAATGGTTCATAAAACTGTTCACCAAGAAAGGTGATGTGGTTCTGGACCCTTTTATGGGGTCGGCGACCACCTTGCGCATGGCGAAACGTCTAGGCCGCCATAGCATTGGCATTGAGATTCTACCGGAATATTGCGAGCGCGCTCGCAAAGAGTTCGGGCTTTTACCTGCAACCTCTAACGATCAGAAGGCAAGTGGTAGCACTCGACCTCGCCGACGTAACCGCGTACGTTGAAAATAACATCAAGACGTTTCACGAAGCGCGTATAGCGAAAATTCGTGATCTAACCCTCAAAGCTATATTGAAGGGAAAGAACCCGTATCTATTCAAGGCGAAGGACACCAAAAGCGCAGATCAACTGATCCGCTCGATCCTTGATGCCTTCTTATCTTCGGGCGAGGAAACCATGTTTGGTAATTTCCTTGAGGAACTGGCTATTTTCATAAGCGGCAAAGTTTACGGCGGCAAAAAATCAGGCATAAAGGGGATAGACCTAGAGGTTGAAAAGGACGGTACGCTTTACCTGGTCTCGATAAAGTCAGGGCCCGTGTGGGGAAATGCCCGTGCTATTGATGGAATGGTTTCACACTTCAATTCAGCCAAGCGCACCTTCCGTACCAGTGGTGGACACAAAGGCGAGATAGAGTTCATAAACGGGTGCTGCTACGGCGTTGATGACAACCCATACAAAGCAGCGGGATATTACAAATTCTGTGGGCAAAGATTCTGGACATTTATAAGCGGGGATGAAAACCTGTATCAGAAGTTAATCATTCCGCTGGGCCACGGTGCTAAAGAGTGGAACGATCAGATTCTGGAGATTTACAGGGCGGCGCATGACCGCCTAGTGAATGAAGTGCATGTCGCGGGCCTGACCTTGGAAGATGGCTCACTAGACTGGCAAAAGATTGTTCAGGTTACATCGAAAATCAAAAAGTGAGGGAGTTAAATATATAAGTCCCATTCTTTGACATTGTTAACCAGACTGAGCGTTGATTAAGCGACCTGAGCCAGCTTATAGAGCGTCTTCGGCCTGCCTCCCTCTGTAATCTTTTCAGCCTCGATAAGCTCCTGCTCGATAAGGCCGGTGATAACGTCGTCAAGTTCCCGCTTTTTAAGCTTTCTGAACTTGCGCATGATATCCCGGCGCCCCATTTGCCCTCCGGCCTCGCGTATGGCCTTGACTATCTCGATATTGCTCTCCTCCTGGGGCGTCTCTCCAATGCTGTCACGCGCAAGGTTGCTGAGATACTCAGCAGATGAGTCCACTATAAGCTGGGCTATATCGAAATCCTGCACCTCAAACTCCGGATTCTTCCGGTCCCGCGCTATCGCCATAATCATGGCAATCTTCACCGTGTTCTCAAACGTCCTGCCCCATAAGGCTGCAGTGTCAGACTTTTCGGAGGTCCGGTCTATCTGGCGGCACTCAATCTCGTAACGTATGTCATCGCACTTACCCCAGCCTATTTTAATCGGCTCTGGAGCCACGGTGCTACTGTTTACGATATCTCCAAGAGAATCCCCAAATTTGGGAGAATATTCATTCCAGCGTCTTATCAAATCATCATCCATCTCAAAATCCGGCCTGTCTCTCGCCGGATACGCCTTGTCCGAACGCGCCTTGATGACTACAAAGCGGTTAAGTTCCCCGCTTTCGATTGCCGACTTCTTAAGTGACTTGGCGTATTTATCCTCCGTGGTTGTGCCATAGATGCAGAGATTGGGGCATTCGATTATGATGTTCCCGCTGGCATCGGCATAGTCACCGTGATTATAGACGCTGTTGGAATGGCTGTAGAGCTTCAGGAGAACGCTTATCTGGGAGCGCACATAATGCGGAGCCTTCTCGTTGGAGATGGCCTGCAGGAAATGGCCGAACTCGTCAATCATCATGACCTGTGCCGGATTTGCCATAAGTCCGCGAAGCAATCCAGCATCGGAGCGCACATCGTCAGCGCCAATACGCTCGTCAAGGTCTGCGGCGTGCGCAAGCTGTTTGATGGCCTTTCTCGACCAGTCCTTACCATCGCCGGTCCCTGCTACGCCAATCATGTAGAGATTTGTACGGGTATTGAGCGGGGAGGCATAGCGCCTGCCGAAAACGGAGCCTGCGAAGGCGATGGTATTGAACAGAGCGAGTTCCGGCTGCCTGCGCATGGCATACTTGGTAATCCATCTTACCGTATCGCCAATAAGGCCCGGAACTTCCATCGCGTCAAAGCCAAGCACGAAGTTCTGCGGAGCCTTGGGTTTAGGCTTCAATATCTCCCTCGCCTTTTTAACCAGCGGCTCGACTGTGGAGGTATCGACCGGAGGGCGCTCGATGGGAGTGGGTTTCCAGCCTCCAAGCTTGGCTTGGTCCACCAGCGTTCCCATTGTGATGCCGTGATTGGCGTTAAAGCCATGCCAGCGGCTCTCGCAGTCTCCATTCTGATATTTCTCGCCTTGCTGGCTCCATCCGTCAAACATGGAAAGAGCAAAGCCTCCGGAGTGCAGAGCCATCCCGATATGGAGCCAGATGTCATAGCTTGAATCTGGATCGATATGGTCAAGCATCTTCCATACTTCGTCCTGACTCCATTC
>JGI24890J29729_1000838_pt1 | contig 16474 bp, 13 predicted proteins | sample FreactcultureFD7_FD_29729 | JGI IMG/M metagenome (IMG submission 29729)
AGGCTGTCGGCGCCGGGGTNNGGNGGGGGNGGGGGNGGNGGNGGGGGNGGNGGNGGCGGGGGTGGAGGACCAGGCGGTATAATCGTGAACAGCGACTGCATCAGCGAAACCCACGCCGTCTTCGGGAACCAGTTCAGGTTGCTGTCCTGATAGTAGAGTCCGATGTCGCCCGCACTGTTTGGTGCGCCGTAGGGGTCGCCTAAAGACGATGAATTGATCGGCGACCGCAGCGACCAGTAGCACCACCCGATGCCCGCGTTGTTGTGATTCTGGATGCACTGCTGCGCCCACGCATACGAGCCCGGCGTCAGGCTGCGAATGCCGATCTGGTCGCACCACACGGGGACATGCTGCGCGAGGCTGAACCAGTACGCCACGCCAAGCAGACCGCTCGTCGTGCTGCCGGGCGCGGAGCCAATGCCCAGCCAGCCCTGATCCATGAAGTTGATCTGGCCCTTGCCGACATACTCGCCGCCGGCCGTCGGCTGACCGCCGCGGGCATCGAAATAATAGTTCGGATAGGTCGTCCAGAGCGCGGGATTGTCGCCGACCTTGGCCTGTTTGACGTACTCCCCGTTGGGAGATCCTGAGTGAGCGCCCTGCCCGATCTCGTAAAAGTTGAAGGTGTAGATCAGGTTTGGGAACGGCAGCACAATCTGCGAGATGTTGCGGATATTGTACGCCTTGGCCGGACCAAGGATGATCGGCGTTGCAGGGTCGATTGGACGGATCGTGTTGATCGTGGTGGTGAAGATTTGCGAGAGGAGGGCATTGTCCCAACTGCTGACCGAACCCGCTGTGTTCGGCTCCGAGATCAGTTCGTAAGCCATGATGTAGTCGTAGTTTGCATAGCGCGCGGCGAGGAATGCCCACATCACCTGAAACTGCGCTTGCACCGTCGGGTTGACGAAGAAGTCCGCGCCGGCTCCATTGCACGACAGATCGGCCCACAGGCCCACCGACTGGCACTCTGCAATCATCGCGTCGAATATCGCGAGCACCGCCGGGTCAAAGTTCCCTGGCGCCCCCGGGTCGTAAGCGTCGGTCTTTGCCAGCGGCAATTCGTTGTACCAGTCGAACACAAGCCGGGCCATGTTGGCGCCCATTTTCTTGATGATCGCCATGTCGCCGGGGAGGTACTGCCGGATCGGCACGTTGATCCCCTGTGGGACAAACACATTAGCCCCAAGCCTGATCTGGTTGCCGACGCAGGTGAGGCGTGTGGTCATTGGAAACCCATTTTGACGATGTTGCGGGCGAACGGCAGGTACGTCTGGCGCTCCTCGGGACTCATCTGCTTGAGGAGCGATGACTGTGTGTCTTCGTCCAGACGCTGAAACATGGAAGCGTATTCGGGAAAGTCCCACGACTTTGTAATCGCGGTCGCGCTCAGGGACGGCGCTGATACGCGTTCGCGATAGGCCTGCTGATACTGGGCAAGACCATCCCAAAAAGCCTGCGAGGCATCGGTGTCTTCCGGGTTGGCCTCCATCGCCTTGTAGAGACCGCGCAGGTGGTTCTTCGCCGCAGAACGCGCCACATCGCCAAAGGCCGTGACGTGCGTGGGGTACTGCTGCTTGTAAGCGCGCACGATGTCCGACTGAATAGCAGTGCGCTCCACGTACTTGGCGGCTGGATTGAAGCCCGCACCACCCATCGCGGCGGTGTCAACCGACTCGTCCGGGTGCGACAAGATGCCCTGCAGCGTGATCGGCATAGTCAGTCCCGCCGCTACGTGCGCCGCCTGCTGCTGGAGGATTTTCATGGACGTGCCGTTTGGGTCGTAAATCTGGTTGCCGAAATAGTCCTGGTTGGTCAGCGCCTCCATCAAGGCGGGAATAGACTCCTGCATCTTGGAGGTGACCAGATCGCCAGCGCCCTTCACGGCGGCGCCCGGCCGCGTGATGACGGGACCGTCGAATGCGCCGGCATCCCGCAGATGGTAAAAGATCGCTCCGAACTCCCGAGAGAACCACATGGTGTTCTCCCGCGAACCGTCAGGCAGTTTTGGATAGATGTAGTCCTTGGGTTCCGTCGGCGGTTGCCCCGTCATCATGTAGGTCATCAACCCCGAGACGATCATGGCTACGCCCATGTAGGTCGCCGCGTACACGGTGCGTGCATTGACCTCGTGGACCTTCTGTCCGGTGAGCGGATTGGTTTCTCCCCGGATGGTCCCGCCGATGTCGGTCGTCAGGCCACGGCCGTACTCACGGAGAAAACCAAGGTTCCAACCCGCCGACAGGAAGGTGCCGACCATGGCCTGCTGAACCAGGCGGGGCCAAAACAGTTTGTCGTACTGCATCTGCCCGAAGCGATTGTCCATGGAGTCGGCGATCTCACGCAACTTGACCCGCATCTGGGCGTTCGCCTCCGGCGTGCCCGCGAGCAATTCAGGGTGAGAATTAAGTAGCAGTTTGGCCTCATTCAGATAGGCCGCTGTCTTCAGTTGCGGGATGAAGTGGTCAAACAGCGGTCCCTGTAGTTTCTCGATAATGTGCCCGAGCGACAGAAACGTGGCCCGCGTCATAGCCTGGCCGACACCAAGGGCTCGCAACGCCGTCCACCCCTGGGCCGCGGCCTCCTGCTGAATGGACGGAATCACGTCGTGCATGGTGCGACGCAGTTCCTGACCGGCCCTGATTTCGTAGAACGACGGCATCCTTGGCGCGAACCCGCCGGCGAGCATCAGGTTCTGCTCAAGGCGCTCGGTCGGCGTGAGTTCCTTGTCGGGCTTTTCGTAGTCCTCGCCGACCCTGCGTCCGGTGACATCGCGGGTCTTGTCGTCCCACCCGTCCCTGACGGCATCGACAAACGAGTCGGCATCCATGCCCTTGTCAAGGCCCGTTTTGATTGCCGCCGCGATCGGTTGGGCAACGTCGATCCCCAGGATGTGCAGGGCGTGATAGGCGGAAAACGACAGGGTGAGCGGGATGGTGACGTTCCGAAGACCCATCCACCCATGATACAGATTGCCGCCCCACTCCGCGAGCAAGCCGTTGGCGCGCTGGGTCTGCCCGAACCCGTTGGCCAGCATCCGCGCCGCCTTGGGCTCGACCGCATACTCGGCGCCGCCGATCTGCACCTTGGTCCAGTCCTTGGTTTCCTTGGGCATGTGGGGGCGTTTGGTCATCCGACCGAGCTTGCCCCTCAGTTGCTCAAGCGCGTCGTCGTTGACCACGTACTCCTTGCCGCCCGCCCGCGCGTTGCCCTTGACCTGTGGCAGGCCCTCCTGCTTGCGGTTGGCATTGATCTCGCTGACCTCACGGGCCATGCCCTGCTTGACCAACTGGTCCAGTTCGGCCGCCTTGACCTCGCCGCGCTTGGCGGCCAACCCCTCCCGGGCAACTTTGGTTTCCTCTTTGGTCGGAACCGCGAGACCGTCGGAGGTGAGGTCGCGGATTGCCAGCCGACGAGCGATGGCGGCGTTGCCCGCCTCGATCCGCATGGCGGCGATGACGGCGGGGTTGGTGGTCTTGGGGACGAAACCCGCCTCTATGCCCTCTTGATAATCCTCAAACCCTTTGGCTCGCGTGAAGCCGGGGCGGGCGTAGACCGGATCGGTGGATCTTGGATTGCCGCTATAATGCGACTGAGCCTTCTCAGGGTCTTTCCAATATCCCGCCGCATAGTTCTCCCGCACATCGTACTCGATGCCCGCCGCGTGCTCCATCGCGGCCTGGTCGGCCATGATCTGGTCAAAGTTCTTGAAAAACTCAGCGTAGTGCTCCGGGATTGGTTCGCCCCGCTGGTACGCCGTGATTGCCTGCATCCTCTCGGCGTCAGGGACGTTGTGCCACTTCTCCTCCCAGCCGACCATGCGAGCGCGGGCCTGAGCGTCCATGCGCTCCTGATGCGCGCGGCGGGTGGCGAGCGAGGCGCGGGTGACCGTCTTGACGTTGTGATCTCCTTGCGGAGTTGGCAGACGCTCCTCTTTCGGCGGAACGGCCTCGTGCTCCACGTCCACACCAAGGTTCCGAGCAGCCGCGGCGACCTTGTCCGAATGCGCGAGCAGGACGGGGTTGAGGTGGGCCATGGCGCCCTTGGAGTCGCCGGCGCGAGCAGCGGTCAAAGCGGCGTTCAGGTCCGCCTTGTCCTTGACCGACAGGTGACCGCCGACCGCCCCGATGACGAAGTTGACGCCAACGCTGGTGGCTTCCTCTTGCGCCTGCTGGGCAGTTACGCCGACCTTCTTGCCGCCCGCGATGTTTGCCGCCTGATTCTCCGCAACATCCTGCAAGCCCTGAGAGCCGCCAAACGCAAGGCCGGTCGGTAGCGCGCCCATCTTCCGCTCGGCGATGCCGCCCTGGAATTTACGAAGACTCGCCTCAACGATGGCGTCAAAAGCCATCTCACCTGCCGTCGCTTGTCGGCCTTGGGCTTCAGCGTGTTCCTCGGCGGAGTGGACGCCGTGCAGTCCCGCAAAGCCGACGCCCATGCTCCACTCCAGCGCACCACTCGGCAGACCCCCGGCGGTTCCCGCGACGAAGTTCTGGGCCCCCTGAAGGAACCCCTTGCCCGGGATCACGGCGGGCGCGTTCTGACGGAACCAGTCGGCCACCTCCTGTGGCTGGTCTTCTTCGTGGCCCAAGACGCCCTTGTGGCCCTTGTTGTCGCCAAGCAGCCACTTGCCGGGCTGATCCAGCGTCTCGATCACGTCGGCGGCGCCGGTCATGAAGCTGTGCCCAAAGGCCGCGCCCTCGCGCTTGGCGGCGTCGGTGGTGTAGTCGATCAGCCCTTGGACGGGATTGGTCGCTCCGGTAGGCGGCGCCTTGCCAAAAGGATCGCCTACCGGAGCGGCGACGGAAGCGGGCTTGCCAAAAGGATCGTCCATATCATCCCGCTAGCGCACGATCTGCGGCGCCCTGTCCATAGTGTTTGTCAAACAGCGCCTTCATTTGCGGTGACGGGTTTTGCTTCAGGATAGCGACATCGTGCGGCGGCGCCTTACCTGCGCTCGCGTCCCGGACTGACGGCGGGGGGGCCGAGCGGCCGTGAACCTGAGCCGCCAGCGGCCCGATAACCTCACCCCTCATTTGAGGGGCGAACCCAAGGTGAACATGATCCTTGGTCACTTTGATCTGGTCGTAGGGAACGCCCGCATCAATCAGCTTTTGCGCCGCCTGCACCGTGCTCATGCCGTGAGGAACAAAGTCGATCGCCTCGCCTTCAAGGTGCTCCGAGTTCGCCGCGCCGCCGACCGCCGCGTTGTGCTCCGCGCTCCGGCCGGTACTGGTCACGGCCACATCGGCGCCGATGTACTTCTTCAGGTACGCCTTCGCCTGATCCGGGGTCACGCCTGCAGCGGGCGGCGCAATGTTGTTGGGAGACTTGCCCGCGCCGGGCTGTCCGCCTTCTTCCGCCAGCCCCTTCTCGGTGCCCCAGTTTGGCCAGTGATTGACGTACCACTCCTCAAACGTCTCCGGCGTTCCGCCGCGAGTGCCCCCAAGGCCGCCTTGTTTAAGGTGGTCCGCGTTGTACGCCGCCAAGGCTCCCTTGCGGTCTTCCTCAGACCCATCGCCGCGCGTATCCAGATCGGGGGCCTTGTCCTTAATGATGCCCATGATGGTCTTGGCCTGCGCCAGAGGCGTCAGGGCCTTGAACTCGGGAGTGGCTTGCACAGCGCGAAGCGCGGAGATGGCGGCGTACTCCTGCTCCATCTTCGGTGCGTTCTCACGTTGACGCTCCAGCAGGGACGCCATGCGGTCCTGGTGAGCCAGCATCCCCTCGACGCCCCGCTGCTCCGCCACGATCCGCGCCGTCTCGTCCTGAAAGGCGTGCGTCTGAGCGGTGTACTCAGCGATGATGTTGCGCTCGGTGCGATTGGCTTCGTCGGCGCTCATCTTGGAAAGATCCTTGGCCTGACCAAGTATCTCCTCGTAAGTCTTCTGCTGAAACTCAGCCAGTTTCATGTAGTTGTCGGACGCGGCCTTCCACGTCTTGAACTGCGCGTCGGCCTGTTCCTGGTCACCCTTTTTGAAGGCGGTGATCACGCCTGCCGCCGCGTTTAGCGCCGTCGTCAGTGGGGTGCGTGTCAGCAGAGAGCCCAGCGCGGCGGCAAGCATCGCCGACGAGCCCCAGATGTGTTTGGCGTCGGTAGCCTGCGGAACCGGCTGCGGAATTGGTTCCACCCTCGGCGGCTTCAGATTGCCGACCTCATCCCGGATTTGCTTTTGAGTCGCCTCCTCGCCGGCCTCGACCTTCTCAAGGTCCGTGGACATCCGGTTGGCTGCGTCCCGCAAACCCATCCCGGCTGTTGGCGCCGGTGGCGGCGCAAGTGCACTGGACGGCGACGTGCCCGTCAGGTTCGCCATATCAGCCTCCCGCAGGTACGGGCGCGCGGCCCATGCCCGCCAGCGCGGCGGCGAAGTTGCCGATGCTGGAGCCGAGCGCCTGATCCTGCTGCATCTGGACCTGCATGAGTTGGAACATGAGCTGGTCGCCGATCTGCTGCTCGTTGAAGCCTTGCTGGAACAGTTGCAGGGCGATCTGCGCGGCCTGCGCTTCGGTGCGCTGTCCGATGGCCGCCATGTCCTGCGCTTCGGCGGATGACCCGCTCATGCCCCTTGCCGCGTACTCCGCCCGCACGCTGGCCTTGGCCGCTTCGGAGGCGGTGTTGACGCCCGCCTGAAGGCCTGGCGGGAGAGTGCCTGACTTCAGGTAGGACTCCAGTTGGCTACCCTGCGTGATCTGGCTGTTGGCCTGGGTCTTGAGTTGGTCAAAGCCGGGCGGGAGCTGGTTGCCTCGCAGAGCCTCCGCGCCGAACAGGCCCAGCGTCAGGGCCTCAGACGGGTTGCTTTTGATCCAGCCGCCGATGCCGCCTCCCGTCGTTGCTTGCGGTGTCGCCATGCTCAGACCTCCAGTTGCTGCCGGAACCGATGATACGCCACCTGTGCCGCCAGTTCCAAATGCGGGAGTAATCTGGCCGGGGATGGCCGATGATGTGGCCGGAGCGCCGGGCGATCCCGACGGGCCGATGGGAACCGGGTTAGCGCTCGCGCCCAGCCCGCTCGTATTGCTCAGGTTCCCGCCGACGTTCGCGCCGGAGCCACTGCCCAGTGTTGACGCTACCGGCGCGTCAAGACCCGCGGACCCCGGCAGACCAGCCGATGTCGCCATGTCTACGCTACCAGCCGCAGATGGTCCCGCAGCGGACGACAGGGGGATATTGTCGGCGCCCAAACCGGACGTTGTTGGGCTTAGGCCCACGCTCGCGGGGGCCGCGGAACCCGCAGCGGACGCGCCGCCGCCGGGACTTGCGCCCGGTGTAGAGCCCCCACCCGTACCCACACCGGACAGGTAACCCGAGACACCCCCGCCCAACGCGCTTGTCAGGGGATTGGCTCCGGTGACTTTGGAACCCAAAGCCCCGCCGGCCGCGCCCGCAAGCGTGTCGCCTGCCTTTACACCCAGTCCGGTAACTTGACCAAGCAGGGGGCCGAACGCACCGACGGTCCCTCCCGTGATCGCTCCGCCCTCTGCGCCATGCTCAATCCCGGTCAGGACATTGTGGCCTGTAACGGCGGCCTCCAGACCGCCCACGCCCGCGCCGAGCGCCGCGCCCTCAAGACCCGCCGTGACCGCTCCGCCGGCGGCGGCGCCAAGGCCGCCAAGTCCGACCGCGCTTGTGCCAAGCTCCACGACCAAGCCGGCATACGTCGCCACCTGAGAAACGGCGGAGACCACACCCGCGATGAGCGCCGAAATTCCCATCAGACAAGCCTCTTGGAGTAGGATGGACCCACCGGGCCATACCCGCGCGACAGGCAGAGCATCGCCAATTCCGGGTGCTGCTGCTTGGTCTCAACGTGGATCACGATTGGACCATCGGCCTTCAGGTCGGCCTCGAACACGTCGAACAGCCCATTGCCTACCCCGGCGTTGCGGTGCTCGGGGGCAATCCACAGAATGTCATTCACTGCCCACCGATGGGCATAGTGGTGATGCCGATTCCTGACCATGAAGATGGCATAGCCGATCAGTGTCCACGCTTTGCGGACTGCGTAGAGGCGGATCAGGCCCAATTTGTCGGCGGCCTCGTAGAAATCGTACTCTGGGTCGAGGGGGATTTCCTCCCTGTTCAGGGCAAGTTCCTCCCAGTGCCGGTGTAGAAGTGGCTTGATCTCCTCGACCAGCGACGCATACGTCTCGCGCCCGTACACGATGTCGGAGGGGTTCATGTCCTTCATAGGCCCAGCCTTTGCTCGACGAGCTGATGCTCCAGCCAGTGGAGGTTCGACCACGCCACCAATTGCCTTCGATCATTCGGGTCCAAGTCCTGAAGGTCCGATCCCTGCGCCCGTACCGCGAGGTTCATGTCCGTGTGCAGCAGGGAATTGAACTCAAGGAAGTCCTTGAAGTTCTCCATGCGGACGGCGCCGATCGGGTAGTCAGGCAGGAGGACGCCGGTGTCGGCGGCGATCCGCTGACGGATGCGGTCATGCGAATCACGATGATTGAAGAACCAAATCTCCCAGTCGCGCTCGTTCGCGGGAGCTTCCATTACGACCGGCAGCATGGGTCACTCGCCGGTACGGTTGGCCGTACCGCCCTGCCACGGGCCATCCTCGGAGATTTGCTCCTGCTCCCATGGGCGGTCGCGGTTCCAGCCGGTCCCCTTGTAGTGGGCCGTGCCGTTGGCGGTCTGCGCGGTAAATCCCTTGGGGTTTTCACCGTCCTGGATCATCGCCTCAAAGTTCAGGTTCTTACGCTTGGCCATGGTGACCTCCTATTGGATCGCGGCCTCATCTCGATAACTGATGAGCAAATTTCCTATCACAAAATCCGGTGAGGTCGTAGTCAGCCTCAACCCGATGTTCACGAACGAGCCCCCGCCCGTGCCAGAGCCCCACGTCGGCCAGAAGTTGTTGGTCGGGTCGGGCGCGAATGTCACCGGGAACTGAAGCGTGAAGTTGCCCGTGACACCGCTCGGGACATTCTCGAAGCCAGGATCCGCAGGCTGGATGGCGAGGCCCGACACGTCGGCGGCGAGGTCGATGGTGATGCCGGTTCCCGTCTGGTCGTTGCACGTCAGGTAGATGCCGAACAACTCCTTGACCATGTAATTGGTCGGCGACCCGAACAGCTTTGTGTCCAGCCGCTTGACCAGCGTAGCGGATGGTTGCTGGAATAGCCGGTAGAGCCGCTGACCATCAGTGCCCCACGCAATGAATTTGGACTCAATTTTTTGGCTCGTGATGTAGACCAGTGGGACCGTCTGCGAGGTGATCGACCACGTTTCCTCATTCCATGTGACCATCACGTTGCGATACGTCCCGGTGTCCGGGTCCCGCACGGTCATCAGAAGCAGGTAGTGCTTCACCTGGAAAATGGTCGCCACGGCCGCCGACGGCGTGATCGCGCGCGGGTCGGGCGGGAAGACTGCTTGCTGGAATAGCTGATCCAGCTTCTTCGTGATCTTGGTCGCGGCGCCGCCGTAGATGCCGTACACGCCGGTCTTGTTGGCCATGAGGATCGTGCGCCCGAAGGCGAGCACTGAGTCGCGCCACGACGCGCCGGTATCGGGATCGACGTTCTGATAGCTGAAGGTCGTGGTGGACGGGTTGCCCGATGTCTGCACGTTGGACACCACGCTCACCGAACTGTCCCCGAAGAAGTACAGGTAGCCGTTTGATTGCTGAATGTGGGTGTACTGCTTCTGCAGAAAGCCATCGGAGTTGGTAAACAGCACCCCGCCATCCGACGTGGCATAATCGGTGAACGACCCGGGCGCGCTCACCGCGAAGTCTCCACCTGGAGGAAGCGTGCTGAATGGAGAGGGAGCGGGGTTGGCGATCCACACCCGCTGCTGAAACGTCTCGACCGAATCGCCGCTGATTCCGAACGGCATCATTTGCACGGTCGCATAGGCGGAGTGATTCGCGCCGGCCAGAACCTGCACGGCTGGCGCGTCGGTGTAGTTCAACCCATAGTCCGTCATCTGAACAGAGGCGATCGTGGTCGCCGCCAGGATGACCTGCGCGCCCGCGCCCCCGCCTGTCGTATCGTTCTTGTCAGCGGTGAAAAACACCTCCGGTTGGCCTGTGTAGCCGGAACCCCCGGAGTTGAGTGTGACCGCCACCACGCGCCCGCCCGACATGACGGGCGTTGCGCTCGCGCCCGTGCCGCCAGAGTCAGTGCTGATGGTCAACTTCGGCGTGATTGAGTAGTTGGCGCCTGTCGAGGTGATGTTGATTCGCGCGATCGACGTGCCCGTCAGTACGGCTATGCCGGCCGCGCCGGTGCCATTGCCGCCGACGAACTGGAGCTGTGGGGCGTAGACAAAGCCGGACCCGGCATTGGTCACCGTGACGCTCGCCACGTTCGTTCCCGACAGGATGGCCTGCGCCGTAGCGCCCGAACCGCCCGTGCCGGTGATGTTGATTGATGGGGCCGAGGTATAGCCCGACCCACCGTTGGTGATGTTGATGGCGATAATGATCGCGTTCTGCACCGTGGCCGTGGCCGCCGCCCCTGTACCCGCGCCGCCGGAGAATCCTACCGTCGGCGCACTGGTGTAGCCCGTGCCCGGGTTGGTCACCGTCACCTGCGTCACGATGCCGCCAACCAGCGTCGCCACGGCAGCGGCCCCGGCGCCGCCGCCCCCAGAGAACGTGACCAGCGGAACCGACGTGTACCCTGATCCGCCAGCCGTCACCGCGATCGACGACACGCCAGAGCCTATCACCCCCGTAGCCGCCGCGCCGGAGCCGCCGCCGCCGGAGAAAGCCACTGATACCGTGGAGTAGCCCGACCCCGGCGCCGTGATGTTCGCCGCCGCCACAGACCCAGCAGCCAGGTTCGCCGTCAGAATCGCGCTGGTATCGGAGCCGCCCCCAGAGAAGGCCAACTGAACAACATCGCCGACCTGATACCCCGACCCCGGGTTGGTGATCTCGACATTGACCACTCCGCCCGCATTGATGATCGGGTTGAACGTCATCCCCGAGCCGTGCCCGCCAAACGCCGTGACAGTTGGAACCGAGGTGTAATTGTACCCCGTCGACAGCAGCGTGACCCCGTTGGGCGCCGCTGATCCGGCCTGATAGAGGATCGACCCATCCCACAGCCAGTAGTCGTTTTCGGTGTTCCGGTTTGAGATGATCAGGTACTGGACACCCCACTGTGTCGCGGCGGGGGCAGAGCCGCCCGCCGTGTAGAACTGACCACCCCTGCCAAACGTCGTGAACTGGTTGATGTTTGTGTCAATCTGCACCGTCCGACCGTCCGAGGTGAACACCGCCAAGTAGTCATTTGACCCGATCGTGTACGCAAACAGGGAGACAATCTGAGTCAGCGGCGGCGCCAGAAACACCAACGGCCCCACATCCCACGCCGTCCGCAGGTTTCCATCGCCCAGCCGGATAAAGTTTTCCTGCCACTTGAACTCCCGATCGTCCATCGCGATCGGCGACGCCTGGAAGTTCACGCCGGAAAATGGCCAACTTGAAAAGAACTTCGTGCCGGGCATCATCCCGTTGCTGGACTGGACCCTGTTGGCTACGTTCTCAGCCATTGCGCTCACGCTCCGCCGCGCTGACTTGCGCGATCTGGCCCGCCACCGTCCGCTGCATTGTGTCGCTCATGTCGACCATGCCCTGATACGTCAATTCAATCACCGTCTTGAGCAGCAGTTCCAGAGTCGCCGTCGGTATCCGTGTCTCCGCCGACTTCAGGTCGAGGCTCTGAAGCCAACTCCTCGCGAGGTTGCCGGTGCTGGCGTGGACGTTGTGAATTGGCAGATCACGCATAGAAATTGGGCACTTTCCCGTGATCCGCCGCCACCCGGGCCGTGCCCATACGGTCGGCGAACATCGCCTCCATCATCTGCGCCTGGGCGTACATCTGCTTGGTGAAGAAGGCCAGAGACGCCGCGCCGAACTTGATGGCGTTCGAAAACCCATAGGGGATCGCGTCGTAGTCCGAGTCGCTGTTGAGATCGGAGCACTGCGCGTAGACCGTCCATTCCATCTCAAGCGGCTGGTTCGGGACCGGGAACAGCCACACCTCTCCGTTGTCTCCATCATTCAGGACGGACCACACGCTCGGGTAGGACTCCAGCAGGGCCGAGTAAGCCCGTGCATAGGCCTGCAAATCCTCCCACGGCATCCACGCCAGGGCCGGTCGTGTCGTGGCGCCCCAGTTCACCGTGATGCTCGCCACGTCCATGATCGCCGAGCAACCGGCGTGCTGCGCTTGCAGGTAGGGGTTTGCAAAGCCCTGTAGCGGGTATCTCTCAACACCCGTGATCGTCATAAAACTGTTCTGCGAGGCGTTCTGTTGCGCGTTCGGAAAGGCTCCCGGCATCGCGCCCGGCTGACCCCCACCTGGAATGATCGACCCCGGCTGCATCGACGCGCCGAAGCCCGACTGCCCCGAGATCAATCTTTGAATGCACCCCGTGCGCCGCGCGCACTGCCGCCTGGCCTCGTTGATCCACCTGACCAGTTGCGCCTTCGACGTGAACGCGAACCCCTGATCATGGAGCAGGGCGGACGTGTCGTTGATGTACGCATTCAGGCCCACGGTTCACTCCAAAGAAAGAGGGCGGCAGCAACATTGTCACTGCCGCCCCCACGAAGGCAATCCTCGTCTTCCGTCGATCAGGTCGGCGCGATGAAGCTCACATCGTTCTGACCGCCCATGACGCAGGTGATCACCGGAGCGGTCGTGACAACCGAGGCTGTCGGATTGACCGTGCCCAGCGGAACCGAGGTGTAGATGCCGCCATCGTCGTTCAGCGTCAAAGCCGTCTTCGCGACAATCGCACCGGCAGTGATCGTGCCCTTGATCGCCGCCGGACGAGTCCGCACCAACTGCGACTGCGTGGTCGGGTTGGTGTAGCCCGGCGTGGTTGTCGGGAAGGCGTCGATCGCCGAGACGTTGGCGAACGTGCCCGCGAGGCCCGCGCCGGCGGTGCCGACGGTGTAGGAGGTGATCGTCCAGCACATGATGACGGTCGCCGCAGCAGACGCACCGCCACCGCCGGTGAACGTCAGGGTCGGCAGCGAGGTCAACGACGTGCCGTGATCGACGCAGAGCAGGCCGGTGATGGTCTGGGCGCCGGTCAGGGTGCAGATGGCCGCGGCGTTGTAGCCGGTCGTCGCCGTGGAGCCGGGAGGCGGCGTGGTCTCGCGCGGATCATTGACGAAGACGATCGTTGGCGGAGAGTTGTAGCCCGCGCCTTGATCAACAATGGTCACCGAGGACACGGCGCCGGCCGACAGCGTACAGTATCCCGTCGCCGGGATGCCGCCCGCAGGCGGGGCCGAGAACAGCACCGTCGGCGGATAGGTATAGTTCACGCCGCCGTTGGTCACGGTGACGGTGGTGTTGACCGCGCCCCCGACAATCGCCCGCCACACAGATCCACCGGCCGAGGCCGTTACGATCGGCGCCGAGGTGTAACCCGAGCCGACGTTGGTGATCAGCGCGCCGACAGCGCACCCGGTCTGGTTGGCGAGACGGTAGTTCGTACCGTCTGAAAACACGACCTCCAGGTTCGCATTGGTCGTGCCCCCGCCGATCGTGCGGTAGAACTGCGCGACGGCATCGTATTCCTGGAACACGGTGTATTTGCCCGGCTTGACCGCAAAGCGACCAGACGGAACCGGCCAGACCTCGCCCGGCTGAAGCGCCAGACTGTTGCTGACCAAGGAACCTAGATTCGGGGTAACCCCGGGGCCTCCGTAATTCACTGCCACTTCAAAATCTCCTTAAAGGATGGCGGGCGTTGTGCCCGGCAGATTCGGCCATGCCGCACCCGTGATGCCCGTGACCTGAGCCCCGGACGACGGCTTGGCGCAAACCAGGTCGGCGCACGAGATCAGGACACCGATGTCCGAAATCTGGCCGATGGGAATCTGGCTCTCAAAGCCAGAGAACGTCATCGGCGCATATTCGGACATGTAGAGGCCGGTGTAGCGCGAGTTGATGATGTACATGCTGCCCAGCGGGCAGAACGGGTCGGGGAAGATCGGGGTGTCCAGAGCACGGATGGCCCGGAAGCCCGCGTTCACCACATCGTCCTTCGCGTAGATCGAGCGAGGGGTGGTCGTGAACATCTCAAGGTTCATGTAGTCGGCCATCAGGACCGCCCAGTTCGCGGGGTTCATCACCGCGTAGTCAGGCGCTTCACCGCCGGCGCCCGACTGAACCCGTGTGAGCAACTGAGCCATGCCGACCCGGGAAGTCGCGAGACCTCCCGTGTTGGTGATCAACTGACCATCCCAGAACGTCGAGCCCGCCCGGCTGATCCCGCCGTAGGACGGGACGTTCGTGCCGTCGTCGTAGGCCTGAGCCAGCGAGTCCCAGGCCTGACCGTTCGCGTAGTTGTTCGAGTACAGCGCCTGAGCATACGCCTGCTTCATCACCACGCCCGCATCGCTCATCACGGCGCGGAGCTTCGGAATGACAACCTCGCTCGACTGCAAGATCGCTTCCATCCCGAAGAAGCCGATCGGGATCATGCCCAGCTTCAGGTTGAACTGCGCGTTCTGGATCGCCGCCGCGTCGGTGGGCATCGGGAAGTCACCAGCGAACGAGCCCCAGTTAAAGGACACGAACGAGGAGCCCTGCACTGGCACCGTTATTTGGCTTACACCACCACGAGCAGCTTTTGCATTTGACATGAACAAGGAGAGGAGCGGATGGCTGGAATAAACCTGCACGTAAACCGAGGGGATAAAAGCCCTCCGCGTTATGGCGGCCAACTGGCTTCCCAAAGCCCCGCCGGGCGTGATTCCGTTGTTCAAAATAGGGGCAGTATAGGTGACCGGGGCCGCCATGGTTTATCCTCCAAATCCAAGCAGACCATTTGCAATACTGCCAAAGGTCTTGATTTCATCTACCAGAAAGTCCGTGGACTCTTGGCTTTCGGTATTAATTAGCTTCACACCGAAAGACGCGGCCCTGTCGGGAAACTCGCGCAAAAGGTCAATGGCGTGCTTGATCTTGTCATCAAGGCGTTGGCCCTTGCCGTGGCGGTGATCCCAATACTCTAGGTTCTCGACACGGTTATCCGTCCGCAAACCATTCTTGTGGTGAATCGTAGACCCCGCCGGCAGTTTTATGCCGAGGTGCAGTTCCATGACGTGCCGGTGTTCCATCACCTGCTTACCGCCGATCGTGATCACGCGATAACCGTTCTTGTCGAGGAACCCAGTGCGTTGCGCCGCGTAACCGCACTCTCTGGAACAGTACCGCTGCTTGTAATTGAAATTGCCATTCCCACCCTTGGTCCGCATGGCGGCCTTGCCACACTGGGCGCACTCAAAGGTCGGGATCGCTTTGTAGGTCGAGCATGTGGCTGAGCAGTACTTTCGGCCAACGCTGCTTGGTGTGACCATAAATGGTTTGGCGCAACGCGCGCACTCAAGCTGAATCTTGTGGCTCTCACGCGGCTTTCGAGTGGAATGCCCCACGTGATTGATGTCGCCATGGCGGCGCATCCGGTTAAGGTGCTTGGCGCATAGCCGCGTCGATTTGATCGGTTCTTTGCAACCCGACGCCGTGCAGTGTGACCTGCACGAGGCGCAATATGCCTGAGAAGTGTGGGCCGCCTCGTAAGACTGGCCGCATCCTCTGCACTCGCGATTCTGTGGCGTCAGGTATTGCATTATGCCGCCTGCCCAAACGTCTCGGCGACATAACGATCGGGGTCCTTGAAGAACTCCATGATCTCATTATCGCGATACCGTTCGGGGTCGCGGTGCAGGAGCGCCAGCTTTTCGTCGTTCCGGTCGCCGTCCTTGGAGCCGAACAGGTTCATATCCTGCGGGACCCACGCGGGGTTCGGCTTGGGCGGGGGCGGTGCGTTTTGCACGACCCACGCGGCGGCGGCCTCGGCGTCGGCGTAGTTGCCGGTGGACTTCATGCGCTCGACCATCTGGTCGAGGCCTTCGTCGGTGAGGTTGTACTTGGCGCGGGCTCCGTCGAGCGCGGAACGCATGTTGAGTTGCTGGGTCGCCTCGGCGGCGGCCTGCCGCTCGGCGGCGCGTTCTTCCTGGAGCTTGGTGATCTCGGCCTTGTAGGCGTCGAGCTGCTCGCGGACGGGGGCCATCATCGGCTCGATCTGATCCTCGGGGATCACGATCTCCGGGTACAGCTCCTTGGCCTTGGCGCGAACGAGGGGCCCGGCCTTGGCGTCATTCCAGAGCGCGTCGGTCAGCGCCTTGGCGCGGGCGAGCACCGGATCGAACGTCGGTTGGGTGGCGGTCTCGGTGGTCATGGCTTACTTCTTGCCACCGCTTGCGTTGCCGCCGACGTGATCGAGTCCCTTGGGGCCATCGGACGCCATGTTCGGCATACCGGACTTGCGGGCGCCGATTCCCATCGAAGTGAACGGCGGATACTGCATCATGCCGGCGTCGCCGCCGTCGGTCATCGGTACGTCAGACACATAGGGTTTTGGGATACGGCCTTGGGTCGCCATCAGAGTCTCTCCTGTCACATCGGCGGGGCGGGTGATCCGCCC
>JGI24890J29729_1000839_pt1 | contig 16474 bp, 21 predicted proteins | sample FreactcultureFD7_FD_29729 | JGI IMG/M metagenome (IMG submission 29729)
AAACTGCGAGAAGCGTTGAAACTGCGTGAGTTAACTGATAAATATGTGGAAGGTTTTAACGCAGGAAAACTTTATGCTGAACTTGAATTAAAGGCAGCGAGTGAGAAATGAGTGAAACAGACTCGTGGGTTTACCCTAATTATTTTGAGGCTATTGCAATAGATCGTGCTAATCCACTTTATATACAATCAAAAAAAGACCGAGAACCTGACATATACGCAACAGGGTATTGGAATGGTATTGCTGAATGTAAAAAACAATACGAACTTTACGGTGCAGTCTGGCATGACGAGCATGGTTATCAATTTACTGCGACTGTGGGTGAAAAAGTGTTGAACGATGACAGGTGGATTAAATTGTATAGAAAGGTTGAGAAATGAAACACAGAATTAAGGTTCAATCTGATGGACATATACTTCAAATTCAAGCTATTAAAGTGGAAGATGTTGTTAATTCTAAGTCTGACATTGTGCATGAAACAAAAATTTCACTTACTAAACCATACATCGTGGGAGTAAAAATGGAATTTGACATAGGCAAAGCCAATTTAAAACTAACTTTTGATGGTGAAACAGGCGATTTAAAAGGTGCGGAGGTGATTAAATGAAAGTTATTGTAATAACACCAACAACGGGGATACCAAGCTTACAACGTGCAATTGATTCCATCAAAGCACAAACCATGCCATGTCAACATTGGGTAATCAATGATGGAAAAATGGATTTTTCTTGTGACGCGGATGTCGTTATTCATTTGCCAGAAAATACAGGAAGGGCAAACGGTATTTTGTGGAATGGTCAACGTATCTATGCTGGTATGCCATTTATGATGAACGCAGACTATGTTCTGTTTTTAGATGAAGATAATTGGTTTGAGCCAAATCATGTAAATGACATGGTCTTTAAATGTGAATCAGAAGACTTAGACTGGTGTTATTCACTACGCAAAATCTATAACAAAGAAGGTCAATATGTCTGTAATGATGATATTGAATCATTGGGTAAGCTGCGCACCGATGCTGATACGTTTGTCGACATGAATTGTTATTGTGTTCGTGGAGATTTATTACCTCAAGTATCACCAGCTCTTTATCATGGTGGCTGGGGTGAGGATCGTGCGTTTTACAATGCTTTAAAAGAGGTTTTACCAAAGTTTGAATGTACGATGGGTTATACCATCAACTATACTGCACCAGATCATTTATTACCGATGTTTTTATCTAACTCAAAAAAGGAAACTATTATGCCTAGTATTTTTATTGCAACTCCCATGTACGGTGGTATGTGTGCTGGATATTACACACAATCTGTCTTACAACTCAGTGATGTACTCAAACAAAACGGTATTGGCAACACGTTTAGTTTCATGTTCAATGAATCACTCATTACGCGCGCAAGAAATGCACTAGCCAATGCTTTCCTAAAACATCAAGAAGCTACGCATTTACTTTTTATTGATGCAGACATCTACTTTAATCCCCATGATGTTGTACGTTTACTGCAAGCAGATAAAGACGTTATTTGTGGTATCTATCCTAAAAAAGAAATCAACTGGGCCACTGTTAAACGTGCAGTTGATAGGGGAGTGCCAGAAAATGAATTAAAACAACATACAGGCAGTTTTGTGGTTAATTTAGTGGACTATGCAGGTGAAGTCACCGTACCAATCAATCAACCAGTAGAAATCTTTAATGGTGGCACTGGTTTTATGCTTATCAAACGTGAAGTATTTGAGAAAATGAAAGATGCCATGCCATTTTACTTAAATGATGTTGCTGATCTTGGTGGCACAATGGAACAACAAGAAAAGATTACAGAATACTTCGCAACTAGTATAGAACCAGAAACAGGGCGTCTGTTATCAGAAGATTATCATTTCTGTTACAACTGGCGCAAAATGGGCGGTCAAGTGTGGGCAGCTCCTTGGTGTCAACTGTCCCATATCGGTACTTATGCTTTTGATGGCAGACTTATTCCTGCCGCATAAAGATTAAATTAACAAAGGTTTGGGAGTAGAGATAATATCCTTTACTCTCAAGCAATGTCATCATCTTTGCAATCGTGCCAGGCGCAAATTCCTCACTCGGTTCAATCATAATAATTAAGGGTTTGTACTGATTAAAGTCTAAATCTGCAATGATGTTGTAATCATAACCTTCCACATCAATACTTAAAATCGTATCAACGTGTTTTGGTAAATTCATTTGTTCAAATACTTGATTAATACGCATGGCTGGAACACGAATCGTATCCGTTACAGTACCTTCTTTCCATGCTTTTACAAAATCTTTGTTTAACGAACTGATCTCATTATCTGGAGACAGATAAAAATCAATTTCTGATACATCTTGATCAGTTATGGCAGCATTAATAACTGTATCACTATGACGATGCTGTCTTAATTGTGGAATTAATGCTGGATTGGCTTCTACTAGAACCGTATGTATACCTGTCTTTTGTTTGAGCAAATAACTTGCACTGGTTGCCACTGGATGGTTTGCACCAATCTCAAAAAACATTAAATACAACTGTTTTCTTGTACGCATGAGATAAGCTCTGATCGCACCATCCAAAATGACATCTTCAAAAGCCTGTGTATATGTCGGTTGTAATGCAACTGGAATCGTAGGATTATCCATGTGATTTTCAGTAATTTGTTGGTATACATGTGGATTTAATAACATTACAGTTCTCCTAAATATTGATTTTCTTTTTCCAAAAACAGTTGTAAACGTAATCGTAATTGTTCTTGATTACTGATGCGTAGTGCCATATCACCAAACACACGCAATAAGTCCTGTTCTGATTTATTTGCTAATTCATGCCGTAATAAATCACGATAATGAACTTTTAATGCAATACTTTGATTTATTGGCAAATGGATACTTTCAATCATGTCAGGCAACAATTCTGGAGAACCAAAAGTTGCAGTCCAATTTTCAAACTTTTGAATGTGTCCATGATTGGCACAATTAAATGCCTCCAGTATCAAATTAGTGTCACCAAATTGAGAATTAGCCAATAAATAATTAAATCGTTTAGGTAAAATAGGTTTTTCTGGTGTGTAAAAGAATTTATCACTATAAATGCCTACCAAGACGTTTAAATCACCTTCTGTTGATAAATGAGACCATGTTGCACCTGTACTGCTTAAATCAACATATAAAGCATTAGGAGGACTTTGTGTACTTAAATAAAAAGTCGCTAAATGTTTGTCTTTATAAGCTAAAGCACGCGAGAAAGGTAAATAAGTACTAGTGTCGTAATAATGATTGTAGAGTCTGCCCAAAAGATAACAATCCCTACCCAAGAATACGACTGGATGCTCATTTTTTCTGCGATATACCATTTCCGCAAAACAGAACAACATCGGTAAATTGTATTGAGTAGCAATATCGCTATATTCATTTTCTTGGTTTCTTAAACGTATTTCTCTAATTAATAAGGCTAAAACAGGAAAACCTTGATCACATAATTGCTTTTCTTCATGATTAAAATGTGTTCCAGCATAGTGAATGGCTTGTATTCCTGCATTTTGAGGCATATCAAAGTCACTATGTTTATTATCTCCTAGGTGCAAATCTGGCTTGATTTTTTGCCATGCCTTGCCGTTAGATTTATCTCCATTGCTTTGATATATAACGACTTGTTTGTCAAAACCAGCATTTCTTAGCATTTGCATAATGACGTAACCAGGCAAATACATATCAGAGATTAAAACATCTCCATCTTTCACTTTTTCGAAATTTTTTGTTACGGGGAAAGCCGAATTAATTTCTAATTCAATCTCCCGTGCCATTTGAGCATCTAATCCTCCAAATGCGTCATAAATTTCCTCAAGGCTACGTTGACCGTTATCCGCAGATATTCGATTAGTAACAAAAGCGCTATCGTTAAACTCATGAGCAATAGTCTCCCAAATGGAATGGCTAGTCATAAAACGCCGAGCGATCAGCGTATCAAATACATCAAAACTGTTCATCTTATCCCCTTAAAATACTACCTACAACCCCATCGTCTACGTGCTGCTTTACCTCTTTCACCCTTCCAACTCTTAGACCTTGCACAAAATGACTTATGTCTTGGACCTGACTTCTGCGGTGCTTTTAGTTTGCTGCCTGTTGCTCGATTATATTTACGTCTGCCCTTTGCCGTCAATCCACCACCAGCAGAAACACTTTGTTTCTCTCCACGACCTACAGAAAGGTTAACTTTTTTATCAGGCATTGATACTTTGTAAAAATAAACGCATTTCTTCTTGTCTACGTTTGACTAAACCTTGTAATACATGACCGTTTGCAAGATTCCATTTAGCAAATTCTTTTGATGCACCAACCATATCACCAGCATTAACTTTTTTTAATAAAGTTGAGGCTTGCAGATTACCAGCACCACAGTTATAAGTAAAATCGACTAAAGCATCAAATTCTTCTTGTGTAAGTTCGTATTTAACCAATCGATTGACTGCGTCAGAAGCCGTTTGTATATCCGTTGCCAACAAATTCTCTGCTTGTTGTTGCGTAATCGTAAGACCTGGGTGCACATCTGGACCAGTATGACCATATCCGATTGTCCAAGGTGCGCCACCAGTTCCAGGATCAGGATAAGCAGTAAGTCGCAAACCCTCAAATTGTTCTGTTAAATGCAAACCATTTTTAGAATAGATCATTTAGTCACCCCTTGTACTTTTTCGTAGGTTCTATATCCACCTAATCCAAGTAAACCCATTAATAAAGTTAAAAGAGTTTGCATATCAAAAGATAAAACAACTTCTTTATTGCCAGTTGCTACTAAAATAAAATTTGCAATTGGAATAATTAAATAATGCAAAGCAAATGCACTTCCACAAACCCATCCTACAAATGGTCTCCATCCTGATACAAATATAGAAGCACTTTTAGCCTCCTCTTTATCAATATCAGTCTGCGCTGTCATGGTGGCAAGTTCACCAGACTGTTGCAATTTCAACAATTCTAACTTTGCAGCATCTGCTTGAGCAGGATCAGGAAAAATACGACTGATTAAGGTATTACCTAAATCAAGCGCAGCAGAGATAGGATCTAAAGACATTACTTTTTAGGTTTATTAGGAGTTGCTTTATGAGAAATACGCGCAGTCTTTACACCAGCAGCAACTGGCGTTGTTTCAGGCGCACCTTGTTTTAATTTAGGATTCATCGTCTGACCGATGGCTTTTAAACCTAATCCTGATTTCTTTTGTGTAGCCATTAGTACACCTTCTTTCCGCCAGGAGATGATGGAGGACAATTTTTAGAATCAGAATCTGCATCAAAACGCCACACCGATTGAAATCCTCCAATCGGCATCTTGCCTAATTTATAAGGTTTGTGATGACCGTATGTATCTGCAACATTCATTGGTCGTGTTGGCATCACCATGTGAGTGCCTTGTTTATTTTTTAAACCGCCTTCATCTTTCATATTAAGCTCCTATGCTTGAGTTTCTAACCACGATAAACGGCACACAATATTTGCTGCTGCACCTGAAGTATTGGTTGCCACTACATACAAAATGTCTGGACCATCTGGAAATTGACCAGCCGTGCTAGATGGCACGTTATTATTTAAACCACCACCTAAAATAGAGTTACCAATACCAGCAATCTGTGATAAATCTAATGTTGATTGATTGCCTGATACTGTTCCAGAATTAGTGTACGCAGAACCAATCGATTCACCACCCGTAATCGTTGCCGATGCGTTGGAATTAGTGGCTACCTGACAAATAGAGGAAGTATAAGTATTATTTTGCGTTGGTGATGCAAACGTACCACTAAACGATGTTGTTACACCATTCAAAATCAACTGAATCAAAAAGAATCCACTTGATAAAACACCAAGTTCTTTTAATTGCACCGTCATACGGTTAATTACTTCTTTATTACCTAATGTACCTACCGTACCATTATCCACACTAGGTGCTAAACGAATAGCAAGTAGTGGTACTGTAGCAGCATTAGCCACTGTGACGTTTGCCGTTGTTCCATAGTTAAAAATTAATGAAAAGTCATTATTAAATCCACCATCCATGACTACAGCAGAACCCCAGTGCGATAATACCGCCACAGAATCAGGAGGAGAATATTCAACAAGAACTGGAGGAGTTGAATTGCTTGAAGGATACGCGGCAGTAAATGCCGTTGCAACTGCACCACCTGTTGTACCTCTTGTCACACCAATCAACTGATCATACGCAAGACCAGTTGTCGCTGTATTCGATAAACTGGTATAAGTTGCATATTCAATTGCACCATTGGTTGCAGCTGCCGTAATCTTAACCGTGCCACCAGAAGGATTAAATCCAAAAGAACTCACAATTGGTATGACATTTGCTGTATTAGTAATGGATGAATACAGCACGGTAGATGGACCTTGACCATTGGACTCATAGTGCGATGGTAAGTTACCAGAACGTAAATACGCATTGGTTTGGATGTTATTGCTTTGTAATGAATGGCAATACGTTACAGCACCGTTAGTTGTACGCATACCCCAACGAATGACACCAGCACCATACCAAGAATAATCAATGTATAACATCTGCATCTTGGTTAAATCTACGTTGTATCCACTTGGGCCTGTACCGTCACACTTGTCTAAATTCCATTGTGATTGAGGAATCTTGGTATCGAGAGTTTTAGAAACTAAAGCATTAGTAATACTTGCACCACGATACTCAGGTGCAATAAACATCTGCGTATCACTCGTAATATTAATAACACGATACGATTGTCCGCGAATGACAACAAAATCATTCGGTGCAAGTTGTGTTGTAAATGCAGTAGATGTGCCAGTAACGGTTGCATTACCTTGCGTAACAGCCACTGTACCCGATAATTGATTGATTGAACTACGGTATACAGCATACAGGGTTTGTCCATTGTATTCAAAGAACATACCGTTTTGTGAATCAAAATATCCAACTTTATTTGATGAACCATACCAAGAATAAGGACTAACAACTGGAGGAGTACCGTTACTTTGTATTGCTGGACTAGTAGAAATTGGGGTTGAACCTAAAACAATGAATTGGTTTGCATTAACAACTGAACTAATTTTGTAAATACCGTTGTAGGCAGCAAGAGTTGCACCACTAATTTGTACAAACGTGTTGATCGTCAAATTGTGTGGAGAAAATGTATTTACCGTAATCTGACTATCAGCACCTGTTACAGAACTTACTAGTAACTTTGGCTTCATGGTCGTACCAGTAGAAAACTGAATTGCTTTACCAGATTGATAACGGAAATAACGTCTGGTTTGACGAATCATCTGTTGATTAGGAACAGACGCACCAGCCGTAAAGTTAACAGAACCGTTGTAAGCCCTTGTAATGACATAACCAGATGGTCTTGCATAAACAGTACCTTGTGCAGTACCACTAGTCACTGTACCTGTTAATGATGTTGTAAATGTAAATTGGTTTGCAGAAGGCACGTTTGCAACAACCCATGCACCATTCAATCCAGCAACACCTGTTGTATTGACAATATAAACCAACGAACCAGACGACAATCCATGCGCATAAGTTGTATTCACATATGCTGTTCCTGAGTTAAGAATGATTGCAGTCGTACTTGATCCAGTCACTGCAATACCAGCATTGGTGTAAAAATATCCTTGATAACCATACGTTGCCGTTGGATTATATAAAGAACCTGAAATAGTAGCCGTTGTTGTTGTAGCCACAATTGCTGTTGCATTAGAAGAAGTTGTATACCACCAACCATTTGCATTAGGATCTAATGTTTCTTCTAAAAAGATGGGTTGGTTTGCACCGATATTAGATGTTGAGGCTACAACAATGGTTGTAGTACCATTACCAGTAATACCAGTAATATTAAGTGGGTTGTTAGTAAAGTAATAACAAGATTGACGATTGTTTTCTAGCGCCAATTGTTCCCATTTAACCGATTGTTGACCATACTCAAAGTCAGTATCAATTAAAGATTGTGGTGTAGAAACACGGTATTTTGCAACTGGATCAGTCTGTGCTGCTTGTGGCACAATAATAATTGAATCTGGCATGTATTACTCCTAATCGGTTCGGGTTATATCCATATTATTTCTCACCTTTGTGTTTATGGCAAGATAACTAAATAGACAAAATAGCGCCATCACAGTAATTGTTTCCCATCTTGGATTCCACATCGCCCAACATGACAATGTAAAACTTAAAGCCAATGTCAAAATAACCAACAATCGTTCTGTAATAACATTTAATGCTAATCTGATTAATGCAACTGCTTCCATAGTTATCCCCTTAAAAAATTACATTTTACATCTATTCATCATCACTTGTCACAAAGCCACTACCCCATTCATCATCAGAAATCTTCTGCTTCAATTTCTCAATGTTAATTGCTCTGTCAATAACTTTACATTTATCTGTTAAAGAAGCCTTTTCATCAGCCATCACTTCTTTTAACAGTTCACTTACTGCATCCTCTAAATCAGGGTTTACCCCTTTACTTTTTTTGCTCATCTCTCGCCCAATGCTTTTGCACCAAAATATGTGGCAGTTCCCATAGTGCCTAAACCACTATAAACCAATGTTTTTCTTAATAAACCATCAATTAATTGCTTTGCTCTTGCAGCATCTTGTGTTGATGCTTCTATTTGTTTTATTTGAGTTAACAAATCAGCATGGGTTTTAGCATCAATAATACGATCCGTTTTAAACATATTGTTCACTACCGACCTAGCATTTTCAGTACCCGTATTGACTTGATTTAAATAAGTTTCGTATTTACGTGTTAAATCAGATAGTTCTTTTTCAGTTCTTTGTGCTTTTCCAGCTTCTCCAGCTAATCTGGTTTGTGCAGATGTTGCTTGTTGAGTTGCTTTTACACCGATTGTTTCTGCTTCTTTTTTTGCCATAGCAATGTAATTTAATGGTTTTTGTAACTCAGGAAAAAGCCTTAATAAACCTTCATTTTTAGCAATAAATTGAGAGGCTTGTTGACTATTCATCGATTCTAATTGATTTCTTAAATAGCCTTTAACCGAATTTATAACTTCTGTATTTTTACCACCAACTAAATCAAGTAAGCGTTCTGCGCGTTCAGCCGTACCATTTAAATAGTAATTAGTCACTGCTGTTCTATCAGAAGAAAACAATACGTTTTCGGCTTCTTGTAATTCTACATCCGTTAAAGATTTACCACGACCAGCAATGGCTTTTTCAATAGGAACAGACTTGTTTTTATAGGCTTTTAGATAATCACCAAAACGATTGTCAAATGCGTTCATTGCACTACTTAATTTTTCAGCCAAAATGTTTTGTCGAGTAACATCTAAGGCTTGAAAGCCCTCAACCTCAAATGCTTTTCTATTGTTTAACATTCTTCGTAAAAATTCAGCCTGATCCATTGTCATAGCTTGAATTTCTGCTGTAGGCTTATTAAATAATCTTTCTTTAATGCTCATGCCTTCAGTAGATTGTTTTCCTATTTTCACTTGTCCAACAATAGAATCAAAACGCCTTTTTAATTCAGATTTATAAGGTTCTGGTGTTCTTGCTATTTGAGTTTTTATTTCATTAACTACTTCTGCAAATTGTTGACTACTTTGCGGACTGTTAGAAATAAATTCACCTTTCTTTTCTCTTGCTCTAGCGTCTTTAAATACAGGATCTTTTAATTCATCAATAGCGGCTTTTTCACGTTCACCGCGCAATTTATCAATGTTTTTTCTACCCGTTTTTTGTATAACGTCACCAACATTTTCAGGTAAAACATTAGCATCTTTGCTTAAATCATCTAAACTTTGAGAAACTCGTTTTTCTCTAGCTTGTTGCCGTTGAGTTGCAACTTTATCACGACCACCTAATTGTTCTTGCGCTTTACCAATTCTTTCAGATTCTCTTTTAGCAACCTGTGCTTCTTTTGATGTAGAACCTAATAGATTTTCAATTTGTTCATTCAGTTGGGTTTTTAAAGACTGATAAAGAGAATCCGCCATTTTTCCTTTAGATGATTCTAAAGCACCTAACAATTCTTTCACTTTACCAACTGCGGCAGGAATAGCAACTTCAGCAACTGGTCCAATGACAGCTCCTATAGCGGCAGATTTTTCTCGACCTTCTTCTGTTGGTGTTGTTACACCGCCAATTGTTCCACCCTTAACCGCAGCCTCACCAACTTTACCTAAAGTACTGGCTTCTCCTAAACCCAATGCGGTTCTACCAGCTTGAAATCCTTTGGTTAATCCAGCAAACGGTAAAATGTAAGAACCGTATTTGCCAGCAGTAGTTGCTACAGGATTGGCTTCTTGTATACGTTGTTGTACTTTATTGATTGGATCATAAAGGGCTTTTCCTGTTTCTGGTGCTACTAACTCAATTCCAGAAGCAATACCTTTTCCTAGTTCTGTTACACCACCAGCAACAAATGGTCCTAATGCGCTTTTTTTTAATGCTATATCTATCGGATTTTTACTTGATTCTGTTGTTGATGATGTAGGCGCATCAAATTGATCAAAAGGATTAGCGCCACTTTGTGCAGTGGGTTTTGGCGTATCAAATTGATCAAAAGGATTATCAGCCATTACATACCTTCAGGTAAATAACCATACTTTGTTCTAAATTGTTCTTTAAACTCTGGATGAGTTTTTAAATAATCAAGGGCAGATTGTGGCGCTTGTTGTTGTTGTTGACCTACATCATTAGGCACAACAGGTACTCTGCCTGATTGTTCATACACTTTGTCAAATTGTGGTTTTAGTTGTGTAAAGCCAGGATACATTGCCTCTTGCAAACCTTGAGTGTTTTCTAAATTCTTTTTGATGCCATCTAGTCTTTGTTTTAATGCGTCAGCCGTAATTCCTCTCCAACCGTAAATTGGTTCAAGAATTTTACTTTCATTAGCGGTAAGCGATTTACCTCCAGTTTCGAATTCAATTGCTTGTATACGCGCCAATTTGCTTTGAAGTTCTGGAAAATTCTTTTGTAAATTTAACAATACATCTGGTGTAAATTTAGTGGTCGGATTAATAAATTTAGCATATTTAGGATCTTGTAAAAGACTTTGAATATCCTCAATATTTTTAATTGTTTGATAACGACCAGCATATTGTTCTCTGATTTTAGATTCTTTTGGTAACGCACCAGTAACGCCAGCGCCAGTCTGTTTATTTTGTTCTTTTTCTTTTTCAAAATTAAGCCGTTGCTGTTGCATTGCCATACTTTGTGCATGTTGTGCTGCACTTTGTTGTCTTTGTTTAACCTGTTGATCTATGGTTGAAGTTTGTTTAATCAATTCCAATGCTTGTTGAGTTTTGCCTTGATTAACCAATGCTTTTATCATTGAATCACCACCAGCAATTGCAGCTGCTTGTTGCGCCTCTAATGATGCGGCTTCTTTATCCGTAGATGCTAACTGTAACGATTTTTGTAAACGGTTTTGTATATCCGTGCGTATGTCACTAATACGTTTATACTCTTTATCAAACTCTTTAAGTTCACGTTCATACAAATCCTTTCGACCTTGTTGCCAACCTTTAAGCATACCCGTCATTGCACTCAAAGCATTTTGAGATGCCATCTTGCCACCACCACCAATCATAATTCCCATCGTAGAAACCAAACTAAACAATTGTCCTAACGATTCGGCATTTTCTTTGGTCGGATGAAACTCTGGTCTTGGATACTCTAATTCTTTGTTTTCTGCTTCTGTATACAAACCTCGTTGAACTTGAGCATAGTCTTTTTGTACACCAGCTTGCGCACCTAATAATCTACTTTGTTGTTCAATCTTTTGTCGTTCTACTTCACCAGTAGCTTCTGCTGCTTTGTCACCATACGCCGTCATGGTTTTAGCAAAGTCTTGACCTTCTTTGGTTTGACCAATAACAGGCATACTTGGCATGTCTGTCTTTAAAGACTTACTTAAAGTAGATGGTTCTTTTTTTTCAGTAATGTTTGCTTCAGCCATTATGCAACTCCTTGCCTTGTGCCACCAATCACAGAACCACTAGCTATTGCAGCCAATTGTGTGTAGAAGTTTTGCGTTGTTTGTTGCAATGCACGATCTTGTTGTAAACCAGACTTAATTGCACCTATTGCAATATTGTCACCAATCTGGGCGACTTGCAAGCCATACGTATACTGATTTTGCAATAATTGATTATACAAAGCTGCCATTTGTTGCTGTTGTTGCTGTTGTCCAACCCCACCACGACCAGCCATTGCTTGATTAGACTGTGCCATTGCTGCTTGGTATGCTTGCTGACTTTGTGGTGTTAACTCTCCACGTTGCGCTGCACCAATCATTTCTTGACCTTGTGCTTGATAAGGTTGTGCAATTGCTTGTTGTTCTTGTTTTGATGCTTGAACATCCGCATTACCTTGACGTGCATTTCTTGCCCCTAATAAACCTAAACCACCCAGTCCTAATGCTTTAAGTAATGTGGCGGAAGATACATTGCCTAAATTACCACCTAATTTAGATAAAGGACTTTCTTGTTGCTGAGGCGCATTTGTAGGAGATTGACCTACAGAAATACGATCTAAATCAGCTTGAGTATATTGTCCACGATTCGGTGCAAATACAGTTGCATCGCCAACAGTACCACCTGTAATTGCCTGTCCTTGTGGAACAGCACCAGCAAACTGACCAGCAGATAAATCAATAGCATCTTGCGTGCCACCGATTGATGTTTCCGTGCCAACTGGAACACCACCGCTTGACTGTGCGCCCGTGTAAGAATTTTGTATGTCAGGTGTAGCAAGTTCTACAGGTGGTCCTGCTTGTTCGGCTGGCATATCTACATTAAACCCACCTTCATCATCAAACATTGGCAAACCCGTGTCAGGGTTAATATCTCCACTACCACCATGACGCTTGAGCAAGGCAGCTTCTCTAGGATTGATGTGTGCAAGAATAGTATCTTTACCTTTGCCTTTAGAACGCAATAATTCTGCTAGTGCAGGTAAATCTGATTTTAAAGATTTATTTAATTTTGTCATGTTAGTCCTAACGCAGTTCGTAAAGATTCGGTATTCCACACATTTTTTTTATTTTTGTCATCTCCCGAAAAAGTGGGGTTTGTTGCAGGATCTGGACCACTTGATTGTAATGCTTGTCCTAAAATACTGGTAGATGGAGTTCCTAAAAGACTACTTAATGAACGTGTTACATCTCCACCAGTATTTGTGCTGCCACCAGAAACAATACTTGGTGTATTAATTTGTACTTTTGATTTAGTTGGCTGTTCTTTTACGGCTGGTTCTTCAACAGGTGGTTCTTCAACGGGTGCTTGTTCTACTGGCGGTTGATCAATTAATTGAACAGGATCTTTTGTACCATCTACAGTAATAGTATCTAAATTAAAATTTGGCGTTTGTAGATCAGTTGGTTCTATAGGAGGTGGCGTTAATTGCGGATAAAGTAAATCAATTAATTGTTGTGTAGGATCTGGTGATACAGGCGCGTTAATAAGTTGATCAATTGGTGGCGTTAGTGTACTTCTCGGCAAAACGTCAGGTGTGTCTGTAGCTGGTGGCAACACATCTGGAACACTTGGTGGTTGTTGAACATCATTTACAGGTGAAACGATTGGTTGCTCAGTAGATGGTGCATCAATTGTTGGTAATGTAATTGGCGTATCAACTGGCGCAGGTTGCTCAACAGGAGGCTGTTCTACAGGCGCAGGTTGCTCAATAGGTTGACTTAAAGAAGGTGTGGAAATATCAATTGGCGTAGAAGTAACAGGGTTATCTGTTGGAAACGTAATTGGTGGTTGATTGATTAAATCAATAAGTTGTTGCGTAGGATCTGTGTCAGACGGCTCACTGCCAACGGTTACCGTTGATTTTGGTTCTTCTGTTGTTGGTTGATAAGTATATTCTGAACCATCTGGAGTTTTGTAAACATTTGAACCTGGATCTGCTACAGCTTCTGGCGGAATTTCGAATGGATTAGTAACCGTTTTATTTCCTGTTTGAATAACATTTGGATCAATTGGGCTTTCAATAACATCACCACCTGCCATTGGATTGACGGGTTGTTCAACAGGAAGGGTAGGGGTAGGTTGATTGATTAAATCAATAAGTTGTTGGTCGTTAGTGGGCAGTTGTTCAACAGGTTGATTGGTATTTATTATTGGTGTTGTAGGAGGCGGTTCAATCACATCACCACCAGCCATTGGATTAACTGGTTCTACCGTAGGAGGTACTACAGGTTGTTCTACAGGCGTTGGTTGTTCAACCGTAGGAGGTGTTACAGGTTGTTCTACAGGCGTTGGTTGTTCTACAACGGGTGTTTGTACAGGAATTGGTGTCGGTTGCTCTACCGTAGGAGGTGTTGGTGCAGTAGGTTCTACAGATGGCGTCTGTATAGGGGGTGATGTTGGTGTTGGTGTTGGTGTTGGTGTTGTATCTGGTGTTGTTGTTGAAGGGGGCGCTAAATTTGAACCCAAAGCGCTTGCACCTCCAGTCAAAGCACCTGCCAATGCAGAATTTTCAACATTACCACCCGTTAATGCAGCACCTGTTGCACTACCAGCAGCAGTACCAAGAATTTTTCCTGTGTCGCCACCAATCTCCGTTCCCAAAGCAGAACCCAAAGCTCCGCTAGTTGCACCAGCAAGAACATTGTTACCACTTAAAGCCGATCCTATAGCCCCTTTAGCTGCACCTCCAGCAGCTGCGGCTTCGGTTGCACTGATTGCGTCACCAACAGCAGCATTTGCAGCAGATCCAATTGCAGCACCAGCAGCTCCAGTCGCACCACCTTTTAAAGCAGCCTCAGCAATTTGCGTTGCATCCCCACCATTTGCAGCAGTTGTTACTGCGCCTGTACCAGCACCAATTGCGCCATATCCTGCGGCAGAGGCAGCTGTTCCTGTTAAACCTAATTCAGCACCAATTGCAGGAGCAAGTTCAGGAGCAACAATTGCTACGGCAACAGCAATAATAGTTGCAGGGTTGGTTGCAATAGACATTACAGTATCTAAAAAACCACCGCCTTGACTAGCTACATTTTGTCTTTGTACTTGATTGAAATAATTTGTTATTGCAGGAGTTGCTGGAGTGGTATTTACTGAATTTGGATCAACCTTTACAACTAAAACACTATTTCCATCCCCGTCTTTTTGATTGGAAAATATACTTAAATTCCCTACTTCATCACCACCGTCTGAACTCCATCCAGGTAAAAATTGGATTGATCCATCTATATTAATTTTTCCAACATTACCATTAGCGTCATAAACATAATTATCGCCAGGAGAATTATATAGTCCTGTTTGTCGTGCAATAAATGGTTCTTGAAGTCCGCCACCAGCATATGCACCTGTTTGTTCTGCGGTAGGATCAACTGTTCCTAAAGTATAATAAACAGCCATTACACACCACCCTCTTGCATAATCATTTCTGACAATTTACCAGCAACAACTAATTTACTTAATGTTTTATAGTCGTATTCTTGTTGAGCATTTTGCCCAATCAGTTTTAATTGTTGGGCTTGTTGAATGACCATAGGATATAAGGCTTTATTTTTTATTGAAGCAAAAGCCATATTGCCTAAATTAGCAACCATCTGTGGTTGTACGTTATTTTGCGTCAATGCTTGTTTCAACGCTTTTTTTACACGCATCACCTCCTCTTGCGGATTTCCCGAATTTTTTTGGGGTGGGGAAGTTGGATTAGTTGCCATTATGTTAACCCTAGAACCGATGCAATTTGTGTATGAATGTTGTAATGCGTACTTAACCAATCATAAAAATCATTCTCCGATTTAAAATCTACATCTAACATATTAAATGGATTGTCTAAACTTAAATAGGTTGCAAGGGCTTGATGTTCGGTCTGGTGAGCCAATAACCAGTCATCTAAATTGTCTATATTAGCGTCTGTAATAGGGAATTTAGCATAAGTTTGACCTTTATCCGTCAAAGTTTCCCAAAATAAGAGGTGTTGTACCCCATTTTCAAACAAAAACTCTCCTAATGATTCACGATCACCAAATTTAACAATGGAGAGTGTATTCATATTCATTTGTCGACTTTACTATCCAATTTATCAAAGATTTTATTTAACATTTGCTTAATATCGTTAATGTCGTTGCGATAATCTTCTTTGCTAATGTATAAATAAGGGAATTCTCTAATTTCTTTTTCTAAATTTTTAATTGCTTTATAAAGATTGTTTAAAATCCAACCTGCAAGAAATCCACACGTTGATATTAAAATATTAAAGAATTCCTGTTGTAACATTAACTTTCCTTTGACGTTTCTTCTAATTGCGGTTGTGAAGGTAAAGCTTGTTTTTTTATCTCAGCAATCAATCCAGCTACTTCAACGTAAGATCGTGTGCCTAAATATTGCAAAATTGCGTTAATTAAATCCGTTGTTAATGCTATTTTTTCCATGTTTATTCCTAGTTAGTTGCCCAAGGTACACCTGATTCTTGAACGGGGTTTTTCAATGCTTCAATTTGTGCTTGTAAGCTTGCTTC
>JGI24890J29729_1000840_pt1 | contig 16467 bp, 28 predicted proteins | sample FreactcultureFD7_FD_29729 | JGI IMG/M metagenome (IMG submission 29729)
GATTTGTTATATGCGCGGATTTGAAAAATTTTTAGATGAAGTACGTAAAGATGAAGCTGCAGGATTATATCTTAAAAAGAGAATAGCGCGTAGAAAACTACGGGAAGAAAATCCCGAGGAATTTAGAGAATACCAGTTACGCTTACACGCTATACGCCAAAGTGAATACATGAAACGTTGTCGTGCTAAAAAGGGGCTATCAAATGCGTATGAACAAGTTACACCTATTCAATCTGAGGCGGCGTCCGAAGGCGGCAATGCTAACAAAGCCAATGATAGAACACGTAGAACACGCGGCGCATGATTTGGACTATAAGATAACATCTATGGTTTCTAATAGTTATCCGAATGTTAGGCGTTTCTATGTTTACTATGGCGACACTCTTTTAACTAACTACGGATTTTATAACATAGAAATGGCGTCTGAGTTTATCGTCAGACATCGTTTTAGAGAAGATTGCAATTCATAGATAGTCGCGCTAAAGAAAGGTCGCCGCAAATGCAATACATTCTATACAACAAAACTAATAATGAACAAACGGTTCCACTTGGGATAGACGAGGCTTTAGCCGCTTATTGTTTATTTAACTTTTTGGAATTACGTGTTTCGGAGTATAGCAATAGTTGTTTTATGTTGCAATTTAAGTGTAAAAATTTAGGAACTTTTTGGTTCAATTCTAATTATACATGTAAAGCTGTTAGTAAAAATGTAGCGGAAATTGTACTAAAGAGCAAATTCTTAGACTACCTTTGCGCTCATGAACTGGAAATAATAAATATCAGAGAGGATAGCAATGAATAACATGCTAATAGACGCTGTGATAGGCTTTCTAATCCTAGTGGTTATCATTGAGTTTATAGCTATTGCTGAGGGGATACGCGGTATTAGTTCTTCTAACGCGGTTATTGCCGATACAGTGTTGCGGCTTTTACGTCATCTGGAGCAAAACAATGGCAAGATACCCTAATTTTTCGATGTTACCAAAGGCCATGCAATACGATGTCATACAGAAAGGTGGACATTTTAAAGGTAGAATTGGTTTATGTATCGGTCATTATCCGGGCGGCGAGTTGCGTATAATGTGGATCACACATACTGGAGAGAAAATTTTCCGTAGGATTTTGCCTAAAAATGTGGAGCGTATATAATGTCTCATATACCCGATGAATTCACTAAACCGCCGCTAATGACACATATACATTATGCGTGCCTGTGTGAAACGATTAAAATTCTCGTTTCGCACTATTCTCTTTTGAGAGACGCGCTTGACGTATATAAAAGTAGCGAATTGGAGTCTGTAACTACTGAGGAAAAGTTAACGTTTCGTTTTGAAGCGGCGCGCTGTATGGCTGATAGGGAATTAATGGCGGCTGTCATCTTAGCTTTTTCATCGCGCATATCTAATACGACTATGCCAGATGTTCCTAAGAAATTCACAGATTTACTATTCTAACATCGGAGTATTAAACATGTCTGTATCGCAAGCGCAATTCGACACATTGTTTCCCAAGGCGATGATTACCGGCGCACAATACGCACAGCAGCAGTATCCGGTAGTGTTTGCCAGTGTAACGCTAGGTCAAGGGGCTTTGGAAAGTGGTTTTTGGAAAGCTACACCGTCAGGATCAAATAATTATTTTGGTATCAAGGCGGTAGCAGGTCAATCATATGTAACTGCAATGACGCGTGAAGTTGTTAAAGGGCGTGACGTGAGATTGCCACAGAACTTTGCAAAGTATGGTAGCGTTACAGATTGTTTTCTGGCGCACGCTCACTTGCTAGCTACCGCCGGTGTATATTCCGCCGCACAGCATGACAATAATCCCAAGCAATTTCTAATAGACATAGCTAAACACTATGCTACCGATCCTGCATACCAGAAAGACGTACAAGCCATAATCGATGAATATGAGCTAACACGTTTTGATATAGCGCCTGTAAAGCCAGCGCCAGTTATGTCGCCACACACAAATAATCTTATAAACGATATTTTGTTTGGGGCTATCAGTGGCGCGGCGCAAGGCGCGGCCAGCGCCGCACTCAAGGATTTGACATAACATAAAAAATATCCCCGATAGCATGGCGCTGCTATCGGGGATAAGTTTTTGACGCACATGTGGGGGATGGATCATGCGCAAGAACGAGACTAAAACATTAGATAAACTTCGTCAACAAAAATCGCAATTATCCATATTGAAAAAGAAAGGATTATATAAGCCAAAAAATCCGCGTGGTCCGGTTACTGATTATGGCAAATCATTGTTGCATAAATTTTCTGATGTTATTTCTGGCAAATCGGCTGTAGTTACCGTTCGGCCTGATAATAATCATAAAGGAAACAAGGCGGCGGCGGAATATAAGACGCTCGCTAGTTCTAAAAAGGCTAGCAATGCAATTATGGTAAAAGGAAATAAAATCATTGTTCCTTATAGGAAGGAACAAAATGAAAGAGTTGTCTATAACAAAAAGTCTAAGCGTGTTGAAATTCGGCGCGCTTCTAGTAGCGGCACGTATATCAGATCGCCGTTAAAGCATCAAATTCACGACATAAACGACATTCCCAAGATTGATAAGAACACAGTTTTTAGCGTGCCGTTCAATCGTGGAACACGTATAGATTATCAAAATTTTACTTACGATGATTTTGTAGCCTTTTATTCGCAATACGGAATTAAAGGTAGCAAGCGCGAATACAAGAATTTAGGAACACTAGTTAGCATTTTTGAATATAAGCTGTCAAACCGTAAAAAGAAAGAGCCTGACGTGGATTATGAAGATGTTGAGGTAGAATGATGAACGGTGGAACGTCTTTCCGCCTTTGCGGCATTTGTTAGGTTAGCCCAAACAAATCCTGTTCCTATTGTATTAGAAAATGACGGCGGTGCGCTTGCGGATTATGCGGCGCGACCGAGCCGTCGCACGAATAAAGAGCGTGCTAAAACAAGCCGGGATAAGAAACTATCTGACAGGCTTGAGAATATAGCCGTATTAGATATGGAAACTGATCCTTTTGACAACAATCGGCCTGATGATAAGATATTGCCTTATCTTGCAGTATTGTATTCCGATAAGTTTGAAACTGTAATTATATGGGAAGAAGATTATGATAGTTTCGTGTATAAGCTTATCGCCGCGATTGAAGCCATACCTAACAAGTATACGATATACGCGCATAACGGTGGTAAGTTTGATTTTATGTTTTTCGTACACAAGCTGCGAGGAAAAGTCAGTTTCAAGGGCCGTGGGATCATGGCGGCGACGATTGGAAACCATGAACTACGCGACAGCTATCATATCATCCCCGAACGGCTCGCCGCATATAAGAAAGATAGTTTTGACTATTCAACGCTCACAAAATCACAGCGACATAAACACAAAGAAACTATTATATCTTATTGCATAGCCGATTGCCGCTATCTATTAGATTTAGTTCGTAAGTTTATAACCGCTTATGGGTTTAAAATATCCGTAGGCGCGGCGGCGCTTGCGGCATTCAAGAACCATTACAAATATGAAAGTCTATCCGATTATCAGGACAATAACATACGCCAATTTTATTATGGCGGACGTGTAGAATGTTTGGCTGGAAAGGGCCACTTTCTACGAAACTTTAAATTGTACGATGTTAATAGCATGTATCCTTATGCCATGGCGAAATATAAGCATCCTACTGCGTCGGAATATGTAATGCATAATGGAAAGCCTAATCCGCAAACTGTGTTTTTAGAAATTGTATGTTATAACAATGGCGCTTTAATGGGGCGTCTTGAAAGTGGCGAGCTAACATCGCGTATTTCACACGGCAAATTCATGACTACTATATACGAGTATCAAACCGCTCTTGAGTTAGGTTTAATCTCAAACGTTGAAATTATAAGTTGCTTGGATAACTACAAATTGACAGACTTTCACAAGTTTGTTGATCCTATATACACGCATCGGGCGGCTGAAAAAACTAGGTTAGATACGCTGGATAGTAGCAGCGCCGAATATGATACATGTAAGGCGGCAATTCTATTCGACAAACTTATATTGAATAACGCCTATGGAAAATTTGCCACTAATCCGCGTAAATTTAAAGAGCACTTTATAACATCGCCATATCAGCGCCCGGAAGAATTAGACATGGATGCTGACGGCTATGGCGATGCTCCAGAATTTGACGGCGAAACACATTGGATTTGGAGCAAGCCAGCGGAAAAAATGAAATTTTTAAATGTCGGAACCGCCGCTAGTATTACAGGCGCGGCGCGATCTGTATTGATGCGCGCCATACATAATGCGCATAACCCGGTTTATTGTGACACCGACAGCCTTATATGTGAGGAGTTGTGTGAAAGTGATATTCACAAGACACGATTAGGCGCATGGGATATTGAAAAAGAAATTACAGAACTAATTGTGTGTGGAAAGAAATTATACGCTTACCGTGATAAGAGCGGAAAGGAATATATAAAATCTAAAGGCGTGCAAGGTTTAAACTGGAATGATATGCTAGAAATTCTACACGGAAGTATAATAGAAAAAACAAACTTTGCGCCGACATTGACTAGGCGTGGCAATCAGGGTTATATAACTAGGCGTATACGCGCTACAACGCGAGCCTCTGACGAAAGGCAAAAAGCAAATGTCAAATAATATCCCTAACGCAACGCCAATGTCACGCGGCGTCAGGCCGAAACAAGGAAAACAGCTTAAACTAACTATACCGTTTTTCTCGCAGTCAATTTCCACTTATACTACACGTTTGGCAGTTTCGGAAACATCGCAAAATATACACAATATGGATAATATCCGTTCTGTGTTTGTGGACAATTCGCAGAATGCAAATAATTTTACTTTGTCTATTCTAGACACCGGTCAATTATTGGTTTGTCCACCATACGCGCAAGCGATATTTCCTATATATTTTGGAACTTTGGATTTGCAATTTAACGCGAGCCTAAGCGCGGCGACGGCCGATGTTACATGCATTTTTACTAATACGAATGAAGATGCAATGTTATGGTCAACCCGTTCTATATCAGCGGGTTCTACCGCTGTTACGGTGTCAAATCCATTTGTTACTGTTAGCCCTTATAATTCCGCAACGGTGGATAAGAGCGGCGCTATTAGCATTGGCGGCACAGCTATAACCGCCGCGAATGCTAATTCTAGCCGTAAACGTTTCATGATTATGAACGGCACGACGGCTGGTTCGCAGAATATAGCGGCGGCGGAAAGCTTGTTTTTCTCATTTACAGGAACAGCTAACTTGTATTGCGGCGGCGGCACATATGAACTTCCGCCCGGTGCGTCATGGGATAGCGGCGCGGGCAGTCCGCCGCTAGGCGCGGTTAGTGTTAATGGCGCGACGGCGGCGCATCGATTTACGGCATCGGAAATGACATAAGGATACATGCTAATGTCACGATCTATTTTTAATTATGCGCTGGCGCTTTCGCTATTAGCTTCAACCGCTGCTAATGCGCAATTTGGCGGCGGCTATGCTACAAAATCTGGTAACAGTAATATATACGCGACTACAAACGGCGCGCTTACGAACGGCCATTGTGTAAGTATCGATGCGAGCGGAAATTTTGTAGACGCGGGTTCTACATGTGGAACTGGCGGCGGCGGCGTAACAGCCGGAACCGCCGGTCAACTCGGTTATTATCAATCCACTGGCGCAAACATTGTCGGACTGACACTAGGAACTGGCGTTTTAACTGGCTTAGGAACCAATCCCGGCGCGGCTGGAGCATTCGTTATATATGGCGGCGCGGGTGGTGTTCCATCTTCATTGACGCTAACTAATGCGAGCGGGCTTCCTATTGCGGGTATTANNGGCTTAGGAACCGGCGTTTCAACCGGTCTAGCTAATCCGACTAACGCAGCATCGGGATTAGTGACATATTCTGGAGCGTTAGGAAGTCCTACCGCAACTCAAATTTCTGCTACTACGGGCCAGTTTTTAACATTGAACGCAACATCGTCAGGAGTAGGCGCGCTAGCGGTAAATGGCGTAGCTCTAACATATTGGAATGCGTCCACTATCTACCCTGCTACCGATAATGCTAATCCGCTTGGAACTTTGGCGGCGGGATTTTCACAATTGTACACCCATGGCGTAAACGGCGGCGGCGCTGCATGTAGTGTCTCAACAGTCTCGGCTTTGGCGGCGGCTAATTTCGGCAATTGTTCTACGGTAGATTTGCAAGGTTATAACGCTGTTAATGACGGTGGTGGCGGCCTACTTGTGCAAAGTGGTAGTACGTCGACTGATTTTTGCACTATTTTTGATGATAGTTCATCCCATGCGTTTGTTCGCGTAGAAGCAAAAACGGAAATTAGTGCTGTTAAATGCGGCGCGTATAATAACAATACAAATGCCGCCGCTACTACTACCGCGTTTCAAAATTTTTGGAGCGCGGTATTCAAATCCGGTTCTTATGCGCGCGGCCATATAGAAGGCGGCACATACGCCGTTAACGCGGCGCTTACTTGGGATATAGGAAATCGGGCGCTATACGGCGCGGATATTTATGCAGACGGTTTTTTGGGCGCGCAAATTGTTAGTTCCGTTACTAGTGGAACTTGTTTTCAGCTTAAAAATACACAGAATTCCGGTAATGGTTACTATATGCATTTTTCGGAATTCCGTTTAACTTGCGCTACGTCTGGCGCTACATTCGCACTTGGAACGCTCAACGGGACTGATAATTGTCAGTCGTGTAAGTTTGATCACGTGTCTTTTCAGAATACTCAGACCGGCAATATAGGTTCTACGGCGCTTCAATTAAACGGCGCGCTTCAAGATACATTTACCGGTATTCAGGCTTCCAATTCTCCAGCATCGTCAGCGGCTTCGCCGGGTTCAGGTTCTGCTATTGAAATGCGCGGCGTAGCTCTAAGCACATTTATAGGATGCACATGCGGCAATGCATATTATGGTATTTATGTGCCGTCTGGCGGGACGCCAGTTTGGCCTGTGTATGATAATGTATTCATAACGCCGGACATAGAAAACGTAAGTTATGTTTTGTATGATCGCGCCGGAACGTCTTATTCTAATCAAATTACTGGCGGTAAAGGTTATCAGGTCAATAATACAACTTACGGCTATTCTGTAATAGCCGGTGCTAATATGCTTTCCGCTGGAGCGGTTTGGACAGTCGATGGAACAAACGGCTATGGATATAATAACCTGTATGGATCATCGTCACAGGGTGCTCTACTAGACCCTGTTAACCAATCCGGCATTATATTTCGCGGCGGTTTTTATAATTCTAGTATAGGCGGCGGCGCATATGCGACGCCTAGTGTTCCCGCGTCAGGAACCGGTATAACCAATACTACCGGACAGGCTATGGGTGTTAACATATGGGGAGGGGCGTATAGTGTTGTAGCGATTAAGCAAAATTTCAACGGCGCGACATATCAGCTTTACGGCGCGCTATCATATGCGATTTTACAGCCGGGTGATAGTATGTATATTACATATTCGTCGGTTCCATCTTGGCTTTGGCGTCCACTTATAAACTAAGGAAAGTGACATGAAATACGCCGTTATGATCATGGTTTGCTTGTATACATTTTCCGCAAATGCGGAAGATAGTCCTAAAACTGTAACCTTGACTGCCAATGAATTGCAGTCGATTGTTAATGCGGAAGTATCTAAAGCGATTGCGCGCGAAGCCTATGCAAAAGTACAGGAAGCGTTTGCCGCAAAGCCGCCATCGGAGGATAAAAAGTAATGTTAGAGCATATGATGGAAAATCTAATTAAGAATTTGGGTTTTGATCCTGTTATTGTTCGAAATCAGCTTGAGACAATAGCAAACGCCGCCAAGGAAACTATGGAAAGTCAAAAGCGAGTAGAAGCCATGGTAGCTTCTATTTACAAGGAAAAGTTTCCTTGGCCCGTTCCTTTGGAAAGGCATAGTGAAAATGGCGGAAATTCCTAAAACTATATTTGATAGTCCGTGGTTTGCTTTCGAACGGCCAGCGTTTGAAAAAATCGCGCAATTATCAGATGCGGCTCTAACCGTATTGCTTATTTGTGCAAGTATAATTATATTCATATTTGCACTATGGCCTAATCATCCCGTTTTCAAAGCGGTTTTATTGGCCTATATCATAATGCCATGAAAGGAATAAACATGAGTGCCAATACGATTACTACCGCCACTGAAATCAATACGGCGGCCGTTCCTACTACTAATCCTACGTCTTTGACGGCGGAAGTTATTCAGACGGCTTATGATGCGGCCAAGGCCGCCGTGGCCATTGCGGCTAATGGCGACATTGAAAGTGCCAAAGATAAATTGTTTGGCGACATTGAAAACATTACCGGACAGGAATTGCTTTCCGCTTTGGAGTTTCTGTTTAAACAGGTAGCGGCTATTGAAATTGCGCATTCTGGAGCACTTGGAACGATTGCCGCCATTGTCACGAAGATTGGTATTCTGTAACTTATATGACGCAATACTGTGAAATAGAAATAGAAAAAGCCGTCGCCGCTTTTATTAGCGGCGGCGGCAACGCCGCAAGTATAGCGCCTATAATAAAAGACGCCAGCGCCGCGCATAATAGAATAGATGATTTAATTTTGAGACAATTCCAGCTTGAGGAAATGCTATGTCAGAAAGCGCGCCAGCTAGCGAGATCATTGAAACGGTTGCGGAAATCGCACAAGAGGCGGTTATCCAAAGTAACGAGGCGGCGGCTAATGATCATGCGATTACAGCCGCTATAGTAGAAGCCAGTCAAGAGCATCATATCATCGTTAGAATTGAGGAAATGGAACGCCGTTTCCAAGAGATTATGAAACAGGAGATAACAGGCATATGGGAAAAACTGATCCAATTGGAGATAGCGACAACGGAAACTCGGCAACAGTTACAGGCGATGATAACGACGAAATCGGAAGCGCCAGTGTTGTTAATCCCGCAAGCGCCTCAAGCGGAAATGACGCACTCGTCAAGCGTGGACGAGGACGGCCGCGAAAAGACGGTGGAACAGCCGGAAGCGTATCCGGTGGAGCCGGAACCGCTGCTACAAAAGAAAAAAAGAAAACTGTTCCTGTAGACAAAGGAACTGTAGAAAAAGGATTGTTAATTTCAACGGCGTTTATGGCGGCGGCGCTAAACTCAAAAATGCTAGCTCTAACAGAAACCGAGGCTTCATTCATAGCGCCTAGTGCGGCGAAAGTTCTCTCGCATTTTAATATAGTCGCCGATGATACATTAACCGGCGCTCTTATAGCGTTCGCTGGCGCGATAGGAACAGTATACGGAATGAAATTTTTAATTAGGGGCAATAATAATGCAATGGGAAATAGCACAATCCATAGCTGAAATAGGCGGGTTAATTGCTCTTTTGATAGGCTTGATTATGAGCTATGCAAATCAAAAACGTAACTCAGAGGAAGCTATACAGCTAGGGCGCGAAAATGCCGAAAACTTACGCAAACTTGAATTAGATGTTAGAGAAAAATACGTTAGAACGGAAAGTTTGCGGGACTTTAAAGATGAAATTCTAGGCGCGATTGCCCGCGTAACCGATCGTTTAGACAAAGTAATAGATAGGCAATGAGCGGTTTTACATGGCCCGATAGAACGCAAAGACTGGCAGTTATGGGCCGGACTGGTTCTGGTAAAACACGCTTTGGCGTTTATGCGCTTTCAAAGGCGGCATACACACGGCAACCCTATGTCATAATAGATTATAAACGCGATGATCTGATAAACGCTATTCCTTATGCGAATGAAATTTCGTTGAAGGAATTGCCTAAAACGCCGGGTATCTATATAATTCATCCCGATAAGAGTGATGATGAACATGTTGAGAATTGGTTACGCGCGGCACTTAGGCGCGAAAATATAGGTATTATGATTGACGAGGCGTTTGAAATCCCGCAACGCGAACCGCGCTACACAGCTTTTAAGGCTGTGTTATCGCAGGGGCGCGCCAAATCAATGCCAGTTATTGCGTGCTTTCAACGGCCCGCTCACATTAACAGAAGCGTTCTATCTGAAAGCGAATTCTTCGCCGTCTTTCATCTGCAATCAGAAGCGGATAGAAAAAGAGTTTATGATTTTTCGCCGAGTAAGATGAAACTTGAAAAACGTATAGACGACTATCATTGCAGGTGGTATGATGTTAAACGAGATTTTATTTGTACATTGTCGCCAGTTCCGAACGATGATGTTATAAAACAAGAATTTGAGGAACGTTTAAAGCCGCGCCGTAAAGTGTTTTAGGGGATTATAATGTCTGTGGAACGCTCATATATTGATCTTAACTTTGTGAACATTGTTACAATCGGAATTGTGCTGTTCATTGGTTATTTGATCATAACTGGCGGCATTGTCGCCTATAAGGCTATTTACACAAAGAAAAATTCTACCGCTGCATCACAGGCGCCAAATGCATAAGATAGTAAACACAGATATATTGTCGTCACCTATTAATTGGGTGATGATATACGCCATAGCGGCGCTTATATTGGCTTTGTCGTTTTGTTTTTACGTTCTATCGGGAACGGACAATGCGGCAATTAAAAGGAGCGAACACAGATGAACGGTAACGGCGGCGGCGGCGGCGGAAAACCCGAACAGGGTAGCGGCGGAAATAATATGACGCCACAGCAAAAAGCTATGGCGGCTAATTTGGCGGCTAGGCGCGCGCTTATCCCCGGTCCTAATACGCAGACCGTGAAAATGGTTCAGCGTATTGCAAGCGTTACTAATACTACCTATACAGCGGGACAGGCGCTTACTCTTAACTTTACGCCAGCGCCGGTAGGCATTATTAGACGCTTCTATATTGAAGTTACCGCTATCGCAGGTATCGGCGCGGCGGAAACACAGACGCGACAGCCGCTTGGGCCGTCGGCACTTGTTTCTAACATTACTTATACCGATACCTCTAATCAGGCGCGTGTTAATACTACCGGTTGGCATCTTCACTGGCTCGCGTCTATCAAGCGGCGTACTATTTTCGGAGCGGCTTATACTAGTGATACGCCTACCGGATTTGGTTCTAATATCAACGCCATTTCAGCACCGGCGACCATGGCCGCCGCGCCGTCGTCTACCAATATCTATATGGTCTATGAAGTTCCACTTGCGTACGCGGAAGATGATTTGAGAGGCGCGGTTTTCGCAAACTTGATTAACGCGACTCAGAATTTGCAGGTTACTATTAACCCTAATTTCTTTGTTGCTACGGCGGCTGATGGAACGCTTGCGGGATATAAATCCTCGTCTACACAGCTAGGTAGGCTTTCTTCTATTACTGTAAACGTGTATCAGGAATATATCGATCAGTTTGCGGGATTGCCTCTGCCAAATATTGACCTTGGAACACAGTATCTTATCAATTGGACAAATGGCGGCTTGCCTACTGTCAACGTTGACCTTGTGTTTCCGTATGCGAACTTTAGAAGTTATCTCTCTACCATTGTTTTTTATGACAACAATGGAACTGTAAACGCGGGAACTGATATTAATTATCTTACTTTGCGCTCTGCCAATACTACCAATTTGGAATACTACGACCCTATGCTTTTGTCGGCGCTTACCCGCACACGACTAGGTGATGATATGCCTACCGGCGCGTATTGGGTTGATCATCGCCATAAGCCGCTCTTGACTACAACTTACGGAAATATGTCATTCGTAGCGAACGTTTCATCGGTAGGCGGCGCGGGTGCAAACCTGTATTTCTACTATGAGGCACTCGCGCTTGCACAGCAGATTGCTATTGCGGGTAGTATGGCTAATAATCCGTAATACCCGTATAAAGCGAAAAGGCCAGTTGCTATGTTAGATAACCTTAAGGCGTGGTTTAATAGCCCGCTAAACAACGGAATTAGCGCCTTTCAATGGGTTCTATTCGTAGGTTTGCTTATTGTGGCAACTGGCCTTTGGAAAGTTGTGTTTATACATATTAAGGAGATCGAATAATGCGCGGTTGGCATATGATTGTCATCGTTTTGATTGTTTACGCTGTAGGGGCTATGTATCCCGGTCCTATTATGGCGTTGCGCGCTAAACTAGGTATGTGATGACACAATCTAGTGTCATTTTTGGCGCTTGGCTTTTCGCCTTTTTGGTTTATATAACCGCAAAAGGCGAATTGCCTAAGTATATCGGCTTAATCCTGTAGGGTCGTTTATGCCGTTAGCTTTTATCTTTATTGGTATCCTATTGATAGTATCGGGTATCAAAAACACGCTAACCGGACCAAATGGATTAGGCGCAACGCTCGCTAATGACCTTACAGGCGCGGGTTCTTTCTGGTATTGGATTGTAGGCTTAGGAAGTGTCGGCGCGCTTGGATATAATGACGATTTGAAACCAATAAGCCGCGCGATGCTAATGCTAATTCTGGTAGTTTTCGTGGTATCTAACAACGGTGTATGGAAAAAGTTTCAAGACGCATTTGCCGCGCCTAGTGCTAGTAACGCAAATCCCGCGCCTTCTACTCCGGCCCCTAGCACCGGTAACGGCTTCCTGCCAATACCTAATTCGCCATCTGGTAACAATACGTTTGACCTTTTCAATATACCGGGTTTACTTTCACCGGGCGGGTGACATGAAACAAACAGTTATAGAAATTACTACCGCAATCATTGTAGTTGCTATTATAGCCGTTCTGGTAGCCGGAAAATCTAACACGGCGGCTGTTATTCAATCCATAGGCGCGGCATTCGGAAACATATTGGCCACAGTTGTAGCGCCCGTTACAGCTAATACGACTGCAAAAAGCACGGCATCAACAACCAATACGATTAATAGTACAGCGTCAAACATAGCTAGCGTTGCAAGTAACCTAACTAGCGCAACGCTTGAGCCAGTCGCACTTAGTATCTGAAAGGATAGAAATATGGATAAGCTTACTGAGGCGGGTGTTCAAATCCTGCTAGCTATTGTAGGCGTTGCTATTATAGCCGTCATTGTCAGTATGAAATCTAATACGGCTGGAGTTATTCAGGCGGCGGCGTCTGGTTTCGGTAACGATTTGGGCGTCGCTATTTCGCCAGTTACAGGAAACAATTACAATATCAATCTATCATATCCCGGTTCTAACAATGGACTATTGGGCGCGGGATCGACTGCCATGATGGATCAGGGTCTAGGAAATATGGGTTAAGATAGGCTTTAAACGGGATAAACGATATGAAAAACGGTAGAAGCGGCTCGGTTAACCCGTATATTCAATATCACGAACACGACCCTATCGGTTATGGCGATGCTATCTTTTATGTTCCAGACTTTTGTCAGGCGCTGTGGATGATAACGGGAACCGTTCCCGTTTCGCATATAAACAGTGCTCAAGCGGCGGTTTATCAGCATTCTCCGAAAGTTAATGTGCAAGGCTATGGCGGAAATCGGCCTGTAGCAGCATTTGCAACGCCGCTATATCAATTTACGGCGGCGGATTTGGAAAATGCGCTTTTGAACGTCGAATAATAGGGGATTGCTATGGGTGGTCTATTTGAAAAGATGAAAGAACACCCGTGGATAACCGCGCTTGGCGTTATCATAGGGCTTGTTCTAATAATATCGTTTATGAAAGGCTCTAGCACTACTAGTTCGACTGGAACTAGTGGAGCAAGCGCGGCTAATGTTGCCGAATTTGCCGCCGCCGCGCAAGAGAACGCGCAACTAACTCTTGCACAAGATCAGGTAGCCGCTAACGGCCAAAACGTAGCGGCGGCTATAGCTATTAATGCGGCCAATGATGCTGTTAAAACACAATACATTAACGCTATTCAGACAATCCAAACCGGACAAACCGCCGCACAGCAGACATTAGCCGAAAACGCTCTTACTTCACAAATTTCTAGCCAGAATAGCGCACAATCATTCTTTACTAATCTGGCCGAAAAAGGACTTAGTGCGCCTCAAAACTTGTCTTACATAGGCGGCGCTATGTCTGGCGCGAGTGCAACACAGGTATCCTATAATCCTATCACATATTTGCAGCAAGTCTTTGGGCTTGTAAGTCAACAATCTGTCGCGGCACATGGTTGGAACCCGTCACCGTCAAACGGCGGCGTGGCGTCTACACCGTCAGGCGATAGTAGCAGCGGCGCGTCATCCAGCGGCGCGGAATAACTCATGGCTTATGTAGGAACGCCAACAAATCAGGGGAGTGCTATAAACACGCTCGCCAGTATATTGCAAGGCGAGGCGAGTAATCAAGGCCCGCTTGGAATGCAAGCTGTAGCTAACGTTGTAGAAAATAGAGTAGCGTCTAATTATGGGAACTATGGTAGCGACTGGCTATCTCAAATGCTAGCGCCTAATCAGTTTCAAGGCCAAAGCGCGCCTAGCGCGCAAGCTGTTCAAATAGCTACGGCGGCGGTAAACGGCCAGCTTTCCGACGTTACAAGCGGCGCTACACAGTATGCCAATCCACAGGCTAGTACAGCTAGTTGGGCCACGCGGCTAAACAATAGCAATTCATTACAGATAGGTCAGCATTACTTTACTAATAATACAACTGGAGCACCGTTCACGGGTGCAGGACAGGTTATAGACCCTACGCAACCGCTACAATATAATACGGGAACCGATCCTACCTATAGCTATGGCTATACTGGCGGGCCAAATTCTATTCCGTCATATGGAAACGGTAGCGTATCCGATGGAATGTCGAACACAGATTATATGATAAATACCGATCCTCAAGGCGGCGCTGTATCGTTTACACAGGCATATCCTACAGGCGGTCTTGATAACAATCCATATTCTATAGGAACCGGAATTGAAACATATGGAAATTCTGGCGTTTATACGCAAAATCCTTTTCTAGCGTCTAGCATTAGCGCCTCTGCGTATCCTACAGTAGTAAGTGATAATCAAGCCAATGGATTTGCAAACCTATACGGCTTTGATACAAACCCGTCAGACACAGGCAATTTAAGTGCTACAGGTGGAACTTTACTAGGCGCTAGTACGGGTAGTTCTAATAATCAATACACAATTGGTGATATAGGAACCTTGGATAGCGGCGGAAATGTAAGTCCCGCCGCTTCGTTGCCGTCCTACGCACAGTTTACGCCGCCCGGTCAGGATATGGGCGGTTCAAGCGCCCTTACTACCGGAACTGGCTATCAAGTAGGCTCTAACGCATTTGGCAATCCCAATGCCGCCGCTACACAATCGTATGCCAGTGATGACAATTTAGGATTTTCAAACGTTGATACAGGTTTGGCGTCTGGTAGTAGTCCAACAGGAAGCGCTACAAATATAGGCGCAACTAACTTGCCAGACGCCATTACTTCTAGTGACACTCCTGCAACAGCGGATACTAGCACGCCTAATGCGCAAGATTTGCCTACCGCTGTAAATAAGCAAACCGCTGGAAACGCTAAAGATTTTAACGCTTTAACGCAAACCATATCTAAAGCTAGTCAGACACAGGCGCAAACTAGCACTTCTATTACTAGCAATGTAGAAAGCTGGTTTAGTAATATATTTGTGCGATTTGGCGCTATCCTATTAGGAATTGTAATGATAGGCGCGGGTATATTCCTGTTTCGCCCTGTACAGGACACTATAAAAACAGCCGCGAAAATAATTGCGTAATTGGCTTGAGATAATTAGTATCTTGCCAATAAGGTAGGGGCTTGGCGACGGCGCGCCAAGCCCCTACTGATTTAAAACCTGTTAAAAGTTACTTGGACTTGTGCTTATCTTTGTGCTTTCCTGCAACCGGTTCTTCCGAAACAGCAACCGGTTCTTCCGAAACGGCAACTTCGCCCGTTTCTGGATCATGTGTGATAGCCTGAATATCAGAGCCGCGCGTGGCAACTAGACGCGACAAAGGATCATCCACATTAGCTTCAACAAGATTGCGCGCGCCCCATGAATATTTAGCGGGATTGTTAGCGCGAAACACGTAAAGTTCAAGCCCGAACGTTACCGGCTGGCCTTTGGCCGCTGTAATAGCTCCAAGTAGCGGAAAAACCAATCCCTCCGGAAGCCAGCAAACACCGGATCGAACAATAGACTTTGTTTCATCAGCCGGAATTGCCTGAAATTGGCCAGTCATACCCCAAATCTCGCGCTTCTCCTGTGTAACTTGATCGACGACAGTTCTCATAGTCTTACCCGTCGCATATCCCCAAATCTGGCCCATGACATGCTCAAGAATGTCGACGGGCTTAGTAAGTAGAACCTGTGGCGCTCCAAGTTCGTTAGGCGTAACTTTTCCACGAATGTCGATTTTGCGTTCGGCGTCAGTCATTGTATGTTCCTAATTAGGGCGCTGGATTGCGCCGAGTTACGATACTGCAAATCAAAGCGGGTTTCAAGTCTCTTTATACTTGCGAAATTTCAGCAATGATCATGTCATAGGACACGTCTGGATCAGCCTCTTGTTTTACTAATAGACTGACAGTAAAGTTCTTTTTATTGCATAAAGATATAAAATAGTTGCACGCGGCTTCATTAACGAAATTAAATGTGC
>JGI24890J29729_1000841_pt1 | contig 16440 bp, 22 predicted proteins | sample FreactcultureFD7_FD_29729 | JGI IMG/M metagenome (IMG submission 29729)
CCCATGGTCGGTGCTTCTTGACCTGCAACAACTGCAAGAGCTTGACTTAATCCGTTTCTTGTTTGTTCAATTGATGAATATAAACCGTCTAACGAAGGCTTAACAATATTTGCAAATTTTTGTGAAACATCACTGCCTTGTTGTTCTCTTATAGAGTCTAATAATTCTAGAAAACTTTCTGACCGTAAAGATGCTACGTCTTCTAACCAGTTAGTGATTTGATCGACCATATCTTTGGTCTTAATAATATTTTCAGCCTTTCTTTCTTCTGATTCGAGTAAAATCCAACTTGCCTGTGATTCAGTTAAGTCATAACGAAGCCTTAATTCTGCTGATAATTCTGCTCTATCTGATTCGCCTAATTCAATTCTACTTAACGCACTATTAATCCACCCTTCTGGAACTGAGTGATCCATGGCGCGCTTACGAAGTGTAGCGAAATAAATTTGTTTACCTTTATCATTTCCGTATTGTTTTTTCATAGACTTTTTCATCCCAGATGGATCATATTTCTTTTTAATTATTTCTTCTTTACTTTTTTCGCCCGAAGTCATTTCTCTTTCTAAAATTTCTTGATTAATTACATCAAGCAACGCACGAGTCTTTTGATACGTTGGATTCTCTAAAACAGAATTATAACTTTCATTACATTCAAATTGACTAACTTCGGTGCGTAGTTTGTTACGAACATCCTCTAATTGAATATCAGAAAATTGTTCTAAATTTAATTTATACCCGAACTTTTTGGCTAAACTCTCATTTAATGCCTTACTAGTTACTGGCTTTGAAAAATCGCTAATTTGCATGTTAGTTTCCTACGCAGTATTCTTATTATATATTTATACAAATGACCGTTTAAATAATTTAGAAATTTCTTTCTTAAAATAATTTGCATCAATTTCGGCGCATTCTAGTCGATTAAGTAAAATTATTTTTTGATCATTATCATTAAGATTTTTTAAATGATGTTTATAGATTACTGAATTCGAATAGTTACGCCAGTACTCGCGATCTAATGTTTGTATTTTGTGATAAACTGTGAAAACACACTTTTCATAAAAATATGCTGCTAACAATGCACATGATTTTAAATAAAAGTGATGTTTAAAATCAGTACTTTGGATAGAGTACAGCCCCCAATTTCCGTTCTTTTCATGTTTGATTAAATAGCTATGATGAACAATATCACCATTAGGCAATACCGTAACGGGAAGATTTGTTAGCTCTATGCTAAATTCTTCGGCAAGTTTTTTAATTAGATCAAATTGGTTTACGGTTTTCATTGGCAACTACTACAGGATCTTTGTGTCCCATTTTAATTACCAAATCTTTGCGGATCAAGGCCTGAATCTTGAATTGATCATGTTCCGCAAGTGATGATAGTCGAACGGGCTTCCTAAGTTTCTCAAGTAACTTGACTTCTTCATTAGAAGCCCACACACTAATATTAATAAATTCTTGAACCCTCATAGTCCAGCTAACTTCTTAATATTTGCTAGGTCAGTTACGTCCTCTTTTGCTAACCGGTCCATTGCTCGATCAACACCTTTTTCACTCTTTTTGTCTCTGTCAGTGTCCCAGGGTGCTTTGTTATAAAGATGCCCAGCCTTGCCAGATTTAAACGAATCCGTCGAAACACGATCTTGATCTGCTGCCATTCTTTTCTTAATATAACTTTTTAAGGTGTCTTTACCTAATTCGTCTAATTGTTCTTCTTCTATTTCTTCCGAAGTAGTTTCATCAGTCGCAACAGTCATGCCTGGCTTTAATTGGTCACCGGCAGCATCGGGTTTTAACGAAACAGTACCCCGTATAGCCCCCGGAATCAGTGCATCTCTTGTAGTATCAACTGTTTTTCCGTCGACATCAAGTGTAACTTTATCGCCAGCTACTGATTTAACTGTGCTAGTTTCTCTAATAATATCATTAATTTTCATTTTTCTCTCCGATGCTTAATTCAGCACTTTGCAATCTATCAATATGTCGACGTAACTTATCGATTTTACCTCTAGCTCTTAACAACTTAAATGCTAAATTCTCTACACTAAATTCACCGCCTGATTCTAACCCTGCTTTTCTTAAACGACGGATTTCTTCCATTGTAGTATTAGCAAGTTCTAAGTCATCCGAGCGTAATGCAAGATTTAACCGACTTGAATAGTTACGAGCTTTGCTCTTTACTTCTTGCTCTGCAACTTTCGGATATTCATGTTTAGGTTTACGAATCCAGTCGTCTTTTAATAAACTATAAATTCCGGCTGATGCATGTGGTTGTTCGCTATCCTGCACATATAATTCAATTGGGATATCTTTAATCTTTATATTGTATTTAAGATTATATTGGTTTTTCTTAGCGTCGTACAATTCTACAAGTTCTGGGCGGCTACTGGGAATATCAACCACTAAATGTAAATCTAGGTCGGAAGATGTAGAATATCCATAAGCCGCATTAGAACCGCTAATAGTAATATCTCTAAGATTGATATTTGTAATATTTAAAAATTGAGCAAAATGTTTAGCGATCAACAGCAACTTATAACGAATCTCTGTCTTTAAATGGTCATCCTGCCAAAGAATCGGGTTGAGTACATCGTGGTACGGAATCGGTTCGGAAGATAATTCGTTAATCCTCATATTAGAATTTTAAAAAGACTGTAATAATTGTAGCAATAAGACCGACTACAATCGTTGCTGTTGCTCCAATAATAACTTTGTTCATACTATTTTTACTTTCATCGATCTTTTCAGCGAGAGATTCGACTTTGATCTCAATTACTGCAAGACGTGATTCAACATGTTTATACCTTTCTGCACATAACTCAACATGAGCTTCAAGATTTTCTTTTTCAATTGCTGTAGCCATAGTTAATCTCACCATATTCAATAGTAATATTTATTGCTTTTTATGGAAAACAATATTCTTCCCTTGACCTTCAGTCACAAATACAGCATATTCCTGCTCCATTAGTTCATCTAAGCCCTTGATATACGGAACCAAGTTAAAATCTTCTTTAAGGAAGCCAACAGAATCGACATCTTTTAGAAACAAATCATCCCGATCAGTTTCAAAATCAAATCGCCATACTCGAATAATATCATCGGTGTCAAACCCGACAATTCGACCTCTGACTTCAACTGCTTCCGGACTATTGTAATAAGAAATATTTGATCTAAGACCAATAGTCTGTATTACAGTATTAAAGTTCTGCTCTTTCCACCGCAATGACTCCTTGCCCGGCGTTGCTTTATATTGATCAGTATGCGTAATGTCGACTAATGTGTATAACTTGTATCTCATAGTCCTAACTTTTTAGCCTCGTTAATTAAGTCTTGTACTGTGTGAATTGTATCATGAACATGGTCGGGGAAATGTTTATTAAATTCGTCTTCGAGTGCTACTACAATTTCAACTTCGTCTAAACTGTCTGTGCCCAAGTCATCTTTAAAATGACTATCGAGGGTAACTACTCCTTCCTTTAATCGTAGTTCTCTTGTAATAACGCTAATAATCTTTTCTTCTAAATTCATATTAAACCTTTGAGTATTTTAATAATTGTGAATGATCAGTTTGATTAGGATGCCAGTCTTCTCGCATAAAGTCTATCATATATTTTAAACTGCATCTAAATATTCCGGACTGTTTATCAAATAAAAATACTTTAGCATCTTTAACTGTTTGCCACTTCCATAATTGTTTATCGGCTTGTAAGAAGATTGCGGTATTTTTTGACATAATATATAGATAATACACTAACACATAAACCATAGCAACTCTTCTAATCCAAGTTGGCCCTTTAATTACATTCCAAATATCCATTGCTACTGCTTTGTGTTCAATTTCTTCAATTGCATGCCATCTCCATATTTGTTCAAACTGCGGATGCATACGTTTAAATGTATTTCTATATTTCAGCATTAACTCTGAGTTAGTAGCAGTAATATGTTCAATACCGATAGTTGCTGCTAATATTGCTTGTTTACTCCACTTAGCTTCTAATCCGTGCCAGAACTTGTCCATATCTTTAGTGACTTGACTTGCTGGTAGTCCTTGTGTGTCTAACCAATTGTTATATTGCGTGTGAGCGTATCTATGCCAAGTTTCTTGTTTAACAAATTCTTCTATTTCAGCCAACTGTTGCGGATCAGTAATTTGATCTTTAAAAGATTTTATTGAATGGATAAAAAACTTTTCGCCTTCTGGAAAAGTAATGCTTAGTGCGTTTAAGAAATGGGTTTTAAAAGGACTGTTATCATTCCAGTATTTAGGTAACTCTTGATCCCAGTCTTGTCTTAAGGGCTGTGCTGTAAACATACGATATTTAGCCCACAAAAAAAGCCCTACTAAAAAGTAAGGCTCGTTCTGTAAATCAATTAAGAAGGATTCTTCTTTGACTTCTTAGCCTTTGGAGCCGGTTCAGCTTCTGCTTGTGCTTTCGCTGCCATCTTCTCTAACTTAGCTGCCTTTAAAGCAACACGTTGAGCTGGAGTCTTTGAGATCGCGCTATAACTAAATGCGCCATCATTGCCTTTAGCTGCTCGAGCTGCTTTTCTTTCAGCGTGTTTTGCTTCAAATCTCTCCGCACCGGCTTGGATGAACAAGTCGGCTTGATTTGGAGAAATTCCTAATTTTACTAATACTTCTTTCATTTTAATTCCTATTAAATTAAGTAAGTTCCCGGTAATAAACCGAACCCTGTGTCTTCTAATACTCTAACGCTGAAGTTATTACCGATTGGGGTATCGTCGCGGAAGAAGTAAAATAACGCGTCACATACAGTTGCTACTGCTGAGTCTACGCTACCGTTAGGAAGAGTTACATAACGAGTTGCCCAACCGCGTTGAGTGATAATGCCCCCTCCTGTACGATTGGCTTCGGTTTCGTTAATACCGATCTCGTTATAAGCATAGTTACCTTCTTCTGAATACTGCCATTGTGCTGTGTCACTTGCGATAGCAATTACAAATTGACTTTCAGAAAAGTGAGTTGGTGCTCCGATAACATATAGGTCAGCAACTTTTTGAACAGCTCTAATAATATCGCTGTACATGCTTTGAGAATTTAAATAGCCATCATAGCCGGTACCGTCATCAGTAAATAAGTTATAGTCTACTGAAATTTGTAAAAATTTTAAATTTCTTGTACCAAATAAGCTCGATGGTTGTGCCTTACGAGTATTTTGGCCAAGGTCTGAATCGTATAAATCTGCCATTTTAATATCCTTTAATTATGCTGCCCAAACCGCTGGGAAAATACCCCAACTTGGCTGTGCTCTGTAGAAACTGTAGCTACTAACGTTGTTAAAGAATGGAACATTGTCGTATATCGCAAACCAAAAATTAACAGGACCAATTGCCGGAATTTGAACACCGTTGGGCCCGCAATAACAAGAAGAGTCGCCTGCTGTTCCTTCCCAATTTACATATGCACCACGTAGCTGAACATTTGTTGAACTGTAGTCGTTAGTTAATTCTACAACTGCTCCAGGAATACCACCTACTCCGTCTGAAAGCTCGATATCAACCGGTGTGCGGTCAAATGCAGCACTTACTTGCACAAAGGTATTTCCACCGTCTTCTTGGACATCAGCAATATAATACCAAACATTAGGAGTTAATCCTCCGATTGCTGTATTAAATCTAATTGGTTGTCCAATCCACCACTCTGGTAGTCCGACGAGGCCGATATAGTTATCATCATAATCATTAACACTTATTGTTTCAAAAGAACTCCAACCACCGAATGTAACTGGGTTAGCAGCATCGTCCTTAATAGCAAAAGTAAACGCATCAACTCCTGAGTTAAATAATCCTTCATTAAGCCAATCAACACTAAACTGTTCTCCGGAATTGTGTGGTTCACCTAACCAGAAAAGTTCAACATTTGCTGCTTGTAATGCTTGAATGATTTGATAGTATAAGCTGTTTGGTTCTTTCCAAGCATCGCCGCCTACCTTACTTGCATCGGCAAATGAAACAGCGTGATCTGAACGTCCGTCGACCCAAACAGTACCATCTGATACACCCCAAGCTACATTACCTTGACCGTCGTTATAAGCACTCCAGTCTGTTGGTTGCTTTGTGACTAAGAAGTCAATGAACCCCGGATTTGCTTCGTCAAACTTTACTTGCCAAGTTAAATTAATATCTGGATCATTTTCAAAATTAGTATTTCCGTTGAATTTAAGTTGGAATACTCGGCTTCCTGGTGATCCAGTGGTTAAAGAAAATACCGAAGTAACTGAACCATCATTATTTGCAATAGCAACACCTGCAACATTATTTCCATTGAATGTAGGATCATTAGGACCGTTGCGACTGCGATTACCTGGATCAGCAAAATAAATTATACTATTAGTATCGATATAAACGTGATTTAAATTAGAACCGCTTAAGAAAGAGTAATCAAATGGTACTGTTATATCAGCATAATCGTCATCAGTATCGCCAAAACTTGCGATAAGATCATCATCAAAATCTACATCATCGAGTTCGCTAATGTATTGCCCTGGAGTTGTAACTGTTACTACACCGGTAGTTGTATTAACTCTAAATGCATAACCATATGAGTATGGACCAACTAATCCATATTCTTCATCACACGTAAATGTGTAAAATGCTAATTTGCGTGTACCGAGATTGCTTGTTTCAGCAGTCTTTCGGTAATTTTGTGTCACGTAGGAATTTACTTGTGGCATTGTAAAATCTCCTTAAAAGTTTTATATATTTATTCGACCAACAAAGAAGGACCCGAAGGTCCTTCCTTGTTCCCATCCCGAGTGGAAATTTATTAACCGTGGAACGGAGCCACAAAACCAGCTGGAACTGATACTGTGATACCAGTTGTGCCTGCACCTGTGTTTAATGCAAGTTCCAATACACCGTAGCCGCCTTCGTTGTTAATATCACCGCCGTTGACTGGCCCATGTAATTCTGAGTCACCTGTGAATTGGCTATCTGCAGAAATGATGACGTTGAAGCTGTCGGCACTTCCAGCATTTTCTAATGGTGCAAAGATTGCCCAAATTTCAGCAGTTTGCTGTAATGCACGAACGATCTTGCTATATAGACTATCTGAATCTTCATAGTCAGTGCCGCCGGCTGTTAATCCTTCCTTAGTGATTGTTAACACACTAAGTTGACGTGTACCGAATTGTGTGCTCGGTGAAGCTTTTAAGTAGTTAGCTGTAACTAATGTTCCTATAACTGAAGGCATTGTAATATCTCCTATAATGCTTTACTTACACTCTGTAAGTTTGTATTGTATTTATAATCTGATTAGGTTAAACGCCGCTGATATACGCAGATCATTAGATTTATTCTCCAATACTCGATGCATCATATCACTCGGAAAACCTACAACCTTTCCTATAGTTGGTTGTATTTTTAAAATTTCACGACCTTCTTTAAATTCAATATCGCCTGAGTTTTCCGGAACTTGAATATAAACAACTGCTGAGAACTGATCTTTAATATGTCTGTGCCAGCAATTATAAGATCCGGGTCCTGAATTATTAAACCATCCGTCATATATTGTATAATCAGGGAATAGTTCTTTTACCTGTTCCACAATAGAGGACATCCAGTCTAAATTATCTTTGTAGAAATAACTTTGAATACCGCCACGATTGCTACATTTTACGCCAGGTGTATGTGTTCTTAGTGCTGCCTTTTCGGCAACATCATCGGGGATTGTGATTGTAAATTCTTGTACGTTCATAACAATATTTAACAAAAAAGCGGCCGAAGCCGCTTTGGTGTATTCTTAAAAATAAGAATTAATTATATGCTAAACCAAACATAGTTGTGTAGCTGATATTAACAGGCTGACCGAATAAATCAGTTAAGATACTATCTAAGTTAGATGAATTGCTGTTGTTAGCTGCGTTTACATCACCAGCTTGTTGGAAGTTGTCGTCTGCTAATGTATCAGCTGAAAGAATAACTGTGAATGAGCTAACGTTTTCACCCCAAGTTGGTTCGCCGATTGCGTAAATTTCACCCTGTGTTTGGATAGCTTGGATAGCTTGGGTAAATAAACCGTTTGCTGTACCGGCTTGAACACTTGGGCTCATAACTGTACCGTAATGGGTATCAGCAGTGATAGTGAAGTCTGTTAAATTAACATTGTCAACAGTGATAAGTGCGTGTACTAATTCACGAGTACCGAACTTTGAACCCCAGCCAGTCTTTCTGTAGTTGGCTGATACATAATTTCCGATTAATGATGGCATTTTAATTCTCCTTAAACCATACTGCCCACACTCTGTGAGCTTGTAATGTATTTATACCTTTGTATAAGTTAGGAGTATATCTGCGTGATCTTGATCGTCGGGATGGAAATCAGTCTTCATAAACTCCAACCACGGAATGAACGATCTTGTAAGCAATCCTGTTTTACGATTGAACAAGAATGCGACCATATCCTTCCAAGTAGACCATTTCCACAGTTGCTTGTCGGCGTGTAGAAACACAATAGTATTCTTTCCTACATACCACATATACATCGGCAGTACAAAGAACATAGCAAGGTTCTTGTAGAAGTTAGTACCCACAGTTGAGTTCCAAACATTCATTGCTACTGATTTATGTTCAACTTCTTCAACAGCGTGCCATCTCCATATTTGTTCAAACTGTGGATGCATATTCTCTAAAATCTCTGGATGGCTTAGGAATACACTTGCGTAGACGACTGTAATATGTTCAACGCAAATTGTTAGTGCAAGTCGACTACGCATATTGATTTTTTTACGCACAAGATCCCACATACCGTCAGACTTACTCTGTAAGTATTGTACTGGAAGTCCTTGTTGTTCTAACCAATCGTTGTAATGCTTATGAGCGTGTCTATGATGACTTTCTTGTTTAACAAACTCGCTAATGTCTCTTAGTTGAGTAAGATCTGTAATATCCTTTGAGTAATGCTTAACAGTTTCGATGAAGAACTTTTCGCACTCTGGGAGCGTCAAACTAAGAGCGTTTAGGAAGTGTGTTTTGAACGGACTGTTATCATTCCAATATTTCGGTAGAGGCTGATTCCAGTCTTGTTTTAGAAGATGCGACTTGAACATAACTTTATTTGCTTTCTTGGATCTTTTTAATACCCCTTTTGAATTTGTTGGGGTCTGATCCTTTAATTGAATTAATAAATCTGCGTTCTAATTCTGCCGCAGTTTCGACATCGTAATTTTCACGGATAAGATCAATTAAGTTGATTGCGCTTTGAATGATGTTTGAGCCACGACTTTCGATGATAGCATCTGAGTCACGACTTACACCAATGTCACTAAGTTCTTGTAAAATCGATCTTGTACTTTTACGCATATAATTATTTATAGTATATGATTTAATTAATAAAGTCAAGTATTATTCAACTGCTTCCTGAGCAAATAGTTGAGGATGTAACTTCCCCCACTCTCTCATTATGACAGCAGCCTGCGCATTGGCTTCATTTTCCTGGGGACTTCCTGTCGCACCCGGATCTAGACCATCTAATTCGTTATTAAGATCCTGCTTAAAATGTACAAGTTCGTGCGCGAGCGTTCTACAGCAGTCCATGATGTGTCTGTTTGAAATAGTGATGTTTATTTTGTGTCCGCCGTACCCACCGAACGAACTATGCGCTACACTTCTTTCGTGTCCTGTGGAAAAATTAAACTCTGGAAATTCGGTAAGTTCTAATTTATCCGCAGCGAATTCGATAAAGTCGTGTAGTATAGTTGAAGTCTTTTCGTGTGACAAGCCTTCTCTAAGAAATTCTTTTGCTCTCATTCACAGTTCCATCTACGGCGTGCCTTACAGATTGCTTTATCTGGGGTCTTTGAACAACTAATATTATGCATCTTCTGTTGTCCAGCTGATCGTGAACAATAACTGCTACGTCTTTTAGATGCCTTACTACCTTTCTTTAATTTACTCGGTTTTGTAGTTACCGCAGTTTTTAATTTAGAACCGGGATTCTCTCTACGATAAGAGTTAACGGCCTTTTGACTCATACCGTCAGTTTTATCCTTCTTATTGACTTTTTGCCAATCTTCGTTAATAAATTCTTCTGCTCTCATATTTTACTTATCCTTATGCCCAAGTACCTATTACTGTATTTGCTCCAGTAGCACCTAGAGGAGTTAATCTCATCCAACTCTGCGGATTTACTGTAACTCCAGTACCGTTGACTATGAATCCAATTAACGCTGTAAAGGTTCCGCCAGTTGCGCCAATGTCCACTATACCTTTGATACGATGGCTGTATACTGTGCTTTGAACGTTGGCTCCACAGATATTAACACCTGTGGCAAATCCTGATGTCTTAGTTGAATAGACCACTGTAGGATTGTTATTACTGCTAGTAGTGTTGTCTGCCCAAAAACTTATTCTGGTGGGGGTAGCTACTCCGTCAAAGCCAAATAAACTTCTGCTGGCGGTCGGACCGTTTACTGCTATTTCTAACTCAACTTCATATCTTGTATTGGCCAATACAGTAGCACCAACTCCGAAGAGATTATACATTGTATTAGCAGTAGTATTACCTATAGTGAGAGTTGCGTTTAGAGCATAGTACAGCGTGTTGTTGCCGTAACCTGAGTAGGCTGTAGAGTTGATAGTCACAGCACCTGTTGATCCGCTGATAGTAACATTAGTACCAGCTACAATACTGGTAACACCTGTATTAGTAATAGTTACTGCGCCAGTTGATCCACTTACTCCGATACCGGTTCCAGCTACTGCTGAAGTAACACCTGCATTGGTCAATGTTACTGTGCCACCAAGACTTACACTTCCACCACCTGACATACCAGTGCCAGCTGTGACTGTTACGCTTGAGTTGGCCAAGTTAGCATTAGTAATGCCAGCTGTGCCGCTTAGGTTGCTGTTGGTGATTCCACTTAGTGTTCCGGTAATAGCAATAGTGCCTGATGTAGTAATAGCACCACCGCTCAAACTCAATCCATTAACTGGAGTAGTGCTAGCTGTAATACTAGTAACTGTGCCTGTGTTGCTAGTTTTGTTGTTAAATGTGGTCCAATCAGTTGAACTCAAATAACCACTTGTACTTCCGCTTGCTTGACTAATACCAATGCTGACTGCTGTTGATCCATTATAACTAGTGCCAGTTAATGGGCCGCTGATAGTTAGAGTAGATAAATTGCCGCCTAAACTCACACCACTGATAGTTGAGTTAGCTAATTGTCCATTTGCGATGTTAGCAGAACTACTTAAATTACTTGTAGTTAATCCACTTATTGAACCACCTAAAGTAATAGTACCGGTACTTGTTATAGGACCACCGGTTAAAGTAATACCACTTACAGATCCAGAGGTTGCTATATTTGTAACAGTTCCTAATGGATTTGCTACTGTGGTAATATTTGTAACACGACCGTATGTATCAACAGTTACTACCGGAACTAAACTAGCACTACCATAACTTCCTGCTGTAACTATCCCACTTACCAGATCTACTGTTGGTACTGTGCTTGTTCCACCGGTGGTTAATGTAGAAGAACTAATAGAAGTTACTGTTCCTACACTTACATTACCGGAACCTAATAAACTATTACCATTAACAGTTTTAATAGTTGTACCGCTTATTAATGCCGCTGCTGAAGTAAATGTAAAATACCCTGTATTATTATCATATGTTAATGTACTAGTAGTTCCACTTGGTGTATTGCTAGTAAGATGTAATGCTTGTCTTGCACGGGAATCTGTATAATACTTGTTTGTTCCTTCTGCTAAATCTGTAGTTGTGTGATTACTTAGACTGCTAATAGTACCTTGAATAGTATTTGTAGCATATACAATGCCACTACCGTCTATCCACATAGCATCGCCGTCTGGATTGCTATTAGAATTGGTAACAAAGTGAATAGTGCCAGCTTCTAACGTAGCAATAACTAGATCGCTGGACGCACTTGCTAAGTATACAGCATTTTCTATATCCATACTACCTGGCCCAGTGAAGCCGCTTGAGTTCATACCAAACTCACCATAGTAAGATGATGCAGTTCCGTAGTCGTTGCTTACGATATAATTAGTGCTGGCATTTGAACCACTGCTGGTATTTTGTAATATAATCTGATTATAATTGTTTGCTGAACTACTAAAGTTCACCATTATACCGGTATCGCTATAAGTTAACGTACCGTAGTTAAATGCTCCGTGATCCGTTAGTAGACTTACATTTTGTGTGGCGGTAAAATTACTAGCATCTAACCCGCCGGTATTGTCTCTCAACGCAATAGTATTAGCTGTACTTACTGACGATGCATCTGAAGTAACAGTTACTACACCGTTTAATGTGCTAGCTGATATATGATTAGTACCAGTAACACTTATAATACCTGTGCTTGATATTGTTACACTATTAGTACCGGTGACACTAATTCCTGTTCCGGCTGTTATACTTGTGATACCGTTATTGTTTAATGTAATGCTACCGCCTAATGCCACAACACCGCCGCCACTCATTCCTGTACCAGCTGTAACTGTTATACTATCATGAATTAATTTATTATTAGGAATAGAATTAGTATCTAACGTATTAACAATATCTGAACTTTGTACGTGTACTGCTCCAGTATAACTCGAACTTCCGTCAAACTGTATTGATGACACACCAGATACTGGCGGTATATATTCCCAGTCGGCGCCATTGTAGATAACAAATCCGCCCTGTTCATATGTTATACTACCGCTACCTATATCTCTTGTGCTAGTAGTACTGATAGAGAATTCCCATCCTGTTTCAGCTGGTTGTCCTCCTGCTGTTGTATGATTTAACACTGGCGTATTGTTATTTGCGTCCCAAACACCTTTATAAACAATAGCCTGCGGAATCGGCGCCCAACTTAACGTACCGGTTGTTGTATTACCGTTAACATCAGTTCCGCCAGCAACTCCGTCTGTTTTTAAGTAATATCCAACCTTGCCTGATTGGGATGGAATAACAGTCGGTGCTGTAATTTGTCTTGTACTATCTCGATATGTGATACCACCTGTGCTATTTCCAACAAAACTTAATCCAGTTGAAGTAAGGTCAGCTGTTACTGATTGAATGGTAACAGAATCAACAGGAGTAAGTTGGAAACGGATTCTAGTTCCCGCAGCGGTATCTGTAAAGTTTTGTGCGGCTTGAATATTAATACGACCGATAGTACTAACATAATTAGTATCTCCCCACCCTTGTACACTGAATCTCAATATCGTATCATTATTAAGAGTAGCCGTTGGATGTAGAGCAGTACCGTTTGCTTGTCTGCCAGCGATAACATTATAAGTGTTTGGTCCAAAACTATCCATATTCATACGAGTAGTAGCACCATCTCTACCGGATAACATCAATAATGTATCAGGGAAGTTGCGCTCTCTCGTATAACCAGTTACATTTCCTGTAATCGTTAATGCGCTTTCAGTACTTAAGATTGTACTAGGAGTATTAATAGTTGTTAAACCTGCACGATCCACTTTAAAAGTCATTTGCCCTGATGAATTATTAACAGCAATTGGGCGATTGAAGAGTACACGACCTGTGGCAGCAACACTACCAACTACGATATCTCTAGTAGGATCTGTAATTCTAATTTCATTATCACGTAAAGTAAACTCACCTACTGTAAGTCCAGCACCACCAGTAATGTATAAGTTACCATCACGACATCCGATTGCTTGGTCGTTACCTAATGTTTCGTCTTGTAAGTAGATAGTTCCTGTGCCGAACCATATTTCGTTAAATCTACGACTCGGGGATCCCAAATTCCATATACCGTTAGTAAATGGAAGAATATCGCTATGTGCAACAATATTACCACCAGGTCCCGGATTTAATGTAATATCAGTATTGTCGATAGTGTTGATACTTAACCCAGCATTCACAATAGCACGGGCAACAGTAGTAGCAACCGATATATGCCCAGGTTGTCCATTAGTCGGATCAGCATATGGTCGTGCTGTTTGTTCTACTGGGAAGTTTCTATCAGTAATAATAAAATAATTTCCCGAACCGTCAGTACCTTGATAAAGAATAGTACTACCGACAGGAATAGCAGCGCCGCCGATAATATCTCCATTTTGTAATAGGGGATCAGGAACTTCGGTTAATTGGTAAACGGTATATGGAACACCAGTTATACCGTTAGTTAAACCGTAAATTGGTGGAACTAACTCTGCTACATCGCCATTATCTGGTATAGCCTCTATATAGACGTTAGAAATATTAGCAACAATACTACCTCTACCGTTAATAATACTACCTACTGATTCGGCTGGATGTGTAACATCGAGCACACGCATACCGTAGTTGGCGAATAATCCCGAGCCTTTTGGACTTATTACAATATCAGCATTATTAATATTACCGAATATAGTTTGATTTGCAGTTGGCGCATTCGGGTTAGTCCCTATATATAAGTCACCTAAATCATTATAATTGTTTAATAAATTAGTAACCCAAGTTTCTGTGGCAAGCCCTGTAAAATCTGCTGGGCTAAATGTAAAGTAACCAGTTGAACTGTTATAAGTTAAGTTGCCGCCATTTGAAGCAGAAGCATAATCGACATGTAAATCAGTTAACGAAATTCCGCCACTACTGCCTCCGGTAATAGGAACACCGCCAACTGTAATACCGTCACTATATCTTAATATAGGAGATGTACCAGGAGTAGTTGGTTCGTCGTAAAAAACACGACCAAATTCGCCGACATACTCATCAGCATTTAACCCAGACGCTCTACTTGTAAATAACTTTTGAGTGTTTGCCATTAAATTATCCTGTGATGTCGTTGTCTTCGCTTGCGATATGAACGGCGATTGGATGAATACCTGATAACTTCTTAATGTTACCTAATTCATCTTCGTTGTCATATTCAGACTCGACACCAGTTGCTTTCTTTAGTAGTTCCAATTTTGCTTGTAATGGCGGAACAAACTTTCCAACTTCAACATCTGATCCTGCTTCTTCGGCACCATCGTGTACATCGTGTTGAAAATCATCTGCTGACTTTTCTGTGTTTAATGGAGCAGCACCGCCTTCGTGTTGATCTAACATATCTGCGATGTTGTGTAAAATATCACTCATTTTCATAATCTATTCCTATTATAGCTTCGTAAATGTATAAGTTCCAGTACCTTGTACGATACTCGAATCTAGTGGTATACTGAATTCAGTATCTGAAACAATAGTAGTGTTAGCTGAGACTAGTACGGTTATACTTACTATACCAGGGCCTGTTACAAGCCAACCATACATGTTGTTGGGGGGTATTGTATTACCGATACCGAAATATACTGTAAGGGTACTGTATGATAAAGTTCCACTAATAACACTTTCAAAAGTATATGTTGTTGGAGGTGCTGGGGCAAATAGTTTAGCCTGTTGTGCTGTATATGCCTGTGTAACTTCACTATTGCTTAGTGCTCTATTATAGTAGATAAAGTTAAACCAAGTGCTATCTAGAAACCCCTCTTTATCACCAACATCGTTAACTAATGCACCAAAAATCATTTTAATGCTAGGGTCGGTTTCTGGAAATCCGTTAACACCTCTTGGTGCGTTAAAATCACCCACAAACTGTCCGTTAACAAATACATCAAGGGGTAGTGCTCCACGGATGTCCAATCACACTGGCATTTGTTCCAGATTCAGTAGTTAACAATCCTGCTACGTATGCTTGATGTGTACCCGAAATAAAATGAAGTGGTCGATATCCAGGAGTTCCTACTGCTTGTCTTTTAGCAGCGGCTAGTGCAAGTTTATCATCTCGACGTTTTAGCTTAGTAGCGACAGGGTCAGTGCCCACTACTTCTGTTGAAATACCATTTGCTGCCATGAAAATAATCCTCTATCTATATCTATATCTATATCTATATTTAGTGCAAATAGTGATTAGAAAAGGCAACAGAGAGCGATAACACACCCTGTTGCAATAAAATTAAAACTTATTGTATACTGCGAATAAGATCCCAGTAATTATCTTGTGAATTATAAATGAATTCTACATATAGAACATTAGTAGTAGTAACACTAGAAGGAAGTGGCAATGCTCCTGACAATAATGCTCGATATCCTCCAGCAGTAGTTGTCCATGTTAAATTTCTAGTAGTGCCGTCAGTTTTAATTCTTATGAGCAGTTTTTGACCATTAACAGGAGTACCAGACGGGAGAACAACTGTAGCATCTGCTCCCAATGCAGTAACTACATAGATATCTGAAGTTGCTGCCGTAGGAGTAATAATTGTACTGTTTATGATTGATCCAGTTCTCGGCAAGACATTTACAGCAGAAATAATTCCACTACTAATTGTAATAGAACTTCCGTCGACTATGACTCCCCCAAGTTGAGAATTTGATGCAGTAGCAAGTCCGATAGTACCACTTGAATTACTAATACCACTTGTTGCAACTGCTGGGATAATAACACCACCTAACTGGGTTGTAGATGCAGTAGC
>JGI24890J29729_1000842_pt1 | contig 16423 bp, 17 predicted proteins | sample FreactcultureFD7_FD_29729 | JGI IMG/M metagenome (IMG submission 29729)
GACGGAACTTCGCTGAAATGTTCCCAAACCGAGATTAAAGCAAAAATCAATAATAGCGTCATACTGATTTTGGCTAAGTTCAACATTAATGTATCTTGCCAGTCCAAGTTCAAACTTTCTGACATCTGCAACCAATAAGTCATTAACTTCCCCTAAAGTAAATGTGCGATTCCAGCTATCAGGTAAAACAGTACCATCGCCAATGAGATGGCCAACACCCACGGTAAACAAACCAACGCAGTCACGATAAGGTTTAAACCTAATGCCTTCATATTCTTTTATTAAATCTAAACCGCGCTGAGAAGTTTTCATTTAGCAAAATGTCTGCAACCAAAATAAAAACCCACTATTGAAGCCCAGACTGTTTGTGTATCTGTATTCCATAATAAAGGCAAAGCATCATTAAACTTAACGCCATTATAATAAGCGTACCAACAGCCAAATATTTCTACGAATAAGAATATAGCAAATAGTCCAAAAGTGATTGCTGGGCGCACCAACGCACGAATATTAATCACCCATGTACTTGCCCCAACTGCTGATGCAGAATCGTTTGCAAGCGCAGCAATAAGGTCTGATGATGCTGTTTGCTCTTGCACTTCATTAAACTTAATTTCTTCCAAGTCTTTTTGTGCAACATAACCCAACTTTTGCAATTCTAATTGTTGAGTAAATTGCATTTGAGCCATTTCTAGCTCATGCTTGTTGTCAGACTTGTTTTGGAAATATTCTAGTATTTTAGGAAAACCACCAGAAAGAAATGAAACAATTGTCGTTAAAAGAGTAAACATTATTTTTTAAAATCCTTTTCATGTTCTTCAAGTATGCGAATACGCACATTTAATTCACCAATTTTATTATTGATTTCTTCTTTAAGTTTATTGCGAGCTTCTGCTGATATAGGACTATCTGTAGGAGTGCCTTGTTGTGTAATTAATGCAGGCATTTTAGATTTAATATCTATCATGTCAGATTGCATATTATTTACACTAGTAATCATCCAGCCAACAGCCGCAACCATGACTGGAAAAATCATAGGAATAACTTTAGTCCAATCCATTATTTATCTGCCTTATGGTCAATCTTATCAAACAACTTATTTAACATTTCTTTAATTTCTCTTATGTCATCACGATAATCATTTTTAGAAATGTATTCTTTAGGCAAGTCCTCACGCAATTTAGCAAGGTCAGCCTTTAGCTCTTTAACGGCAGTCCATAGCTCTCTAGCAAACCAACCAATAACAGCACTTACAGTTACCAAACCAAAATTAAGAGTTGTTTGAAAGTCCATGATTAGTTCCTACAACTTGAAAATATAGGCTAATGCGTAGTAAGGTGGAATATTTGCACCTGTACCGCTTACGCCTGTTGATGTGTTTGCTACTGTAATACCTGTTGTTGCTGTTGCTGTTGATTGAGCAGGTGGAGCATAAGGTATTGATGATGTAGCACCACTAGCCACATTAGATGAAGTGCCACCTGTACCAAAAATAGGTGTATATGTGTGTAAGTGACCAGGGTCTGTTATTGTTGCTGTGTGAGTATGTGATACAACAATGCTATCAGCAGAGCCACCAGTTTGAGCTACAGAGTAAGCATCACCAGCAGCAATAACAAATCTATTACGCAAGTCAGGTGCGCCATTAGAACCATTACACAAAGTCCAGCCACTAGGAATAGAACCAATAGAGCCAGACCACAACATAATCATGCCAGCAGTAAACGCTGAAGCTACAGCAGGAATAGTACCCAAGATGCCGTAGATGTTGTCATAAGTGTTGATTAACGTGCCTGCTGAGTCTTTTAACACAAACTTGTAAGTGTAGCCATATGTCAACCATAATTCACTAGGCAGCTTACCATCAGTGCCTAACACAATAGGGTTTGAGTTCTGGATAAGACCGTTGTTATCTTGGTAAGTAGCTAAAGGCGTACTAGAGCCGGCTTGGTAGGTATATAAAAGACCACCAGCTAAAGGTAAGCCTGTATTTCCTAAAAAGGTAACACCGTTACCAATGGGGGATAGATTAACGCTCATTTTTGTTCCTTACCTAATGATAGTAAATTTACTAAATTTGTTGTAACTGGCATCATATTAGCACCAATACCATAAGCTGCTTTTTTAGCTGCTGCAGTCGGTAATTTTTTGGTTAATAACTGTTTACGACTTGAATCGCTACTCATGCCAGCACCAAATTCAAATTTCTTTGTAATTTTTTCTTCTGCATTTGCTTCTGCTGCTTTTGTTTCAGCACTCTTTGATAATTTATTTACAGTAGAAGCTACTGGTAATACTGTTTTTAAATCAATTATACTAGCTATTAAATTACCAGCTTTTTCTTGACCTTCTCGTTCTTTTGCTGCTTGTAATAAAGCAATTGGAGTATTTGATGTAGCAACATGATGTGCAGGCGGCAAAGTAAATGCTGCATCAGCAACTTCACCAAAGTTTTTTAATTTACTTATTTCTTCGGGTGCAAAAATCATTTCTAATTTTTTATTAGCAGCCAAATCATTAAGAATATCATTATATTTTTTAGCACTAAACTGACCTGATTTTGTTGCTTCTGTTCTAATATGATTAATTACACCTGCTTTCATATTTTGCATTGCAATTGGGTCATCATGTATTAAATCAATATAACTTTTTAAATCTTTATTATTAGAATTAATAAGATAAGATGAATTAAAATTATCAGGAGTTAATTTATTATCTTTTAATTTTGTATAAATTTTATTATAAATTGGACTTTTTTCATCTTGTAAGTCTTTTTCATATTTAGCTAAAGAACGTGCTTGGTCAGCAGCGTTTTTTATTTCTGTAGTTAATCCTTCTGGCAATGGTAATTTTTCTAACTCATCTCTAATTAAACCTAAAGAATGTTTAACGTTACCATCTAAACTTGAAGACCTTTGTGTTGTTGCAATATCACTTCTTAATTTTTCAAATTTTGCAAAAGTCATTGGAACTTTTCCACTTGCATAATCTTGAACTTGTTTTAATATTTTTCCACCAGGGCCTTCTGGTTTTCCTTCATGGTCTGTTAAGTAAATTAAATCATTTTCAACATTTAATCTATCAAGTGCATTTTTACCTAAAACAATACCATCAACTGGTAAATGACCGCCATTTAAATCAGAAACTTTTTGATATGCGGAAGTAATAGATTCTTTTAAGGATGTTGCTTTTTTATCTAAAGATTCAATTTGTTTTTCAGCAGTAGAAAAATGACCAGTATCACCTTTAACATCAGGCGCAAATTCTGAAATAAAATGGTCAAGATTTGCTCTAGCTTGTAAATTTTGATGCGTTAATTTTTCTTGAAATCCATTTTCTGTTCTTTTGTTTATTTCTTCAGAACGCAAATATGGGTCTTTTAATGCTTGAGCATCTGTTAAGCCTAATGGAGCAGGTAAAGATTGGTCTTTAGCATGAAGTTTAATTGCTGCTTCATTTAATACTTTGCCAGCATTAACATCTTCAATAATTTTTTGTTGAATGTTTGCAGGTGCAGAAGCAACAATTTTTTGACCTTCTTCTGATATGCCAGCTTTTGCAGCAGCTTCTACAGCAGGTGCAGCAGTTGCTGTAACTGGGTTATTTCTATTTTTCATCCAATCCCACGCATTAGCAGCAGTATCAATACCCTTACCCAATAATTTAGTTGCGCCATAAACTACAGGAGCTGTAATTGCACCACCTATTGCACCACCAACAGCTTGCTCACCTTTTTTAAGCCAATATTCAATAGGATTAGTAGTGTCAGGAACGCCTTGCATAAGACCACCAACTAAACCACCTTTTGCACCTTGACCTGCTTGACTTAATAAACTTGAACCTGCTTCAATATCACCAACTGGAATCATTGCTGATGGCATAGCACCAACAATTTGACCACCTACATTCCAGTTTGGATGTTCTAAACGATACGGTTCATTTTCTTTTTCAAGAGCAGTTGCTTGTTCATTTAACCATTTTGATGGTGCGGCTTGAGTTCCGAGTGCCGCATTTGAAACTATTTGCGGAACGCCAATCATTGAATTAATTGCACCAGTATAAATACCAGATGTAGCAGATTCTAATGCGCCCTTAGGTACAATGTTGCCACCAACAGGGCTAACAGCAGGAACGCCAACAGTTTTAGCTTCAGCTAACAATGATGGGTCAATATCACCGCCACCAACACCTAATACATCTTCGTTCGGTTGTTGAATTTGAGTTTTACTAGATGGTGTGTTAATTCCTAAAATATCATCTTCGTGGTGATATTGAGGCATTAAAGTTGTATGAACAGGGTCGTTTTTACCTAATGGGCGATGCAAACCATGTTTCATTAAAAAATCATCAGGAACTTCTTGTGAAATATCTACAGCATCTGTATGAAACAAATCTTTTTTTGGATAGTCAGAAGGGTTAATAGGCATATAAATGCCCTTGTCGCCTTTACGCCATCTGTCAAATAAAGATTGTTGTTCTTCGCGTGTTCTAGTTTTGCTAGTAATAGGCAATGGCTTGCCATACGTTGCTTGATAATCATCATCAGCTTTAGCCAATACTTCAGCTAAATCAGGATTTAATCCTTTGTATGGATTTTTTTCAACTACAGATACAGTAGGCGCAACAACAATAGGCATACCATATTCATCAATAGAAATGGATTTGTCTTGAGCCATTAGAATAGTCCTAAGTTATATTTGTCATTTAATGTTTTTAAGCCATTAACTTTTCTTAAAAAGTTACGAGTTGGGTCAGACAATCCATCTTTACCTTTAGGTAATGCTTTACCATTAGGGCCAGTATTTAATGAAGCAATAATGTTTTTGCGTTCATCTGATGGCATCTCAATATATTCTAATGCTCTTGGGTCTTTAATAGAATCAAGTTGTGTTTTAGCTTTTATGTAATCTTGTGGATTACTTAAAAAATGTTGTTTTACACCTTGCTCTAAAAGAGTTAATTTGTTTTGTGCAATAATTTGACTAGATGCTTTTATAATTGCTTCTTTAGTCATTTTGCTATTAGGATTAGACATTTCTGATAATACGCGAGAAGCATCTGTATTTCCACCGCTAGCAGCAAGCATACTTGATTCTTTTTTCAACAAGTCTGAAGCGTTTGCAGTAGTTACTGTTGCTGGGTCTATATTTAAACCTAATACTTGACCCCATTTAATTGCCATTTCGCGTCTATCAGCAGCAGCACCTGTAGCGGCAATTGGTGCAAGGCGTTTAATTTCTTGCAAAATGCCAATGTTAGTTTGAGCTTTATTTGCTCTTTGATTAACATCATTAAAATCTGCTGTTGCAATTTCTTGTTGAGATTTAAACGATGGAGATACTGATGTAGCAACAGGTCTATTTGGCGCAGAAGGTTGATTTGTTCCTGGTTGATTAGTTTTTTGTGTATTTAAACCGCCAGAACCAATAATATATTGTGTACCAGGCTCTAAACCAGTTCCATCTCCAGGTTGAGCAACTGCTGTAGTTCCAGGGCTTAATCCCATAGTATTAGATTGACCAGCAACTGAACCAGGAACATTACCCGTAAGCATTTGATTGCCAGTATTAACAGGAACAACTTTGTTTCCAAGACTTAGGTTAACTGGCGTTGGATAAAGTTTATCTATTTGAGCTTGAGTATCTAAAGTAGACGCTAACTTTCTAGCCAAAAATGATTTTAATTCTAATGGGTGAGCTGGCTTACCATCTTTACCAGTTGGCATACCTTGCAATGAATTTTTTAATGACTTTTCATCGCCACCAGCATTAGCATTTAATTCTGTAGCTGCATTAATAATATCATCGTTAGTCAAGTCTGGCTTGTTCATCAATGATTGAATACCTTGAGTAACTAAAGTTGAATGTTTTTTTAAGTTATCTACTTGTGCAGAACTTAATCCAACTAAAGCAGATTTAGCTTCAGTATCAGCTTTACTAATTTTTGACCCTTGAGTTTGCTCTGACACATTTGCTTCAGCCGTAGCACTTCTTATTTTTTGTTGTGCTTCTTGAATTAAAAGTGGATTAAGCTCACTAGCTTGTTGATATTGTTGTGCGCCACGAGCCATTGTCAACATATCACCAAGTGACATTTGATTTGGATTAGTAACGGTTAAATTTGTATTTACATTAGAAACGCCAGCCATAATTTATCCTTTTAACCTGGTATTAGGTTGCCCCAGTTAGCAGTAAATGGAACACTTGTATTTTGCATAGATACTGGAAGTATTGTTGAATTAGCACTAAATCCACCTTGTCCTAATAAATTACTTAAATAATTTTGATTTCCTAAATTACTTAATCCACCACTTAATGCGCTTGCTGAACCAATTTGACCAGCGGCTTGAGCCGCAGCAGAACCTGTAGCAAGACTAGATAATGCATTTGCAGTATTTCCAGAAAGTTGTGCGCTTGTATTTTGTGCTGACTGACCTAATCCAGCAATTGAAGCTAATGTATTATAAATATTTCCACGTTGAGTATTATAATTATTAAATGCGTCTTGATAAGCGCCTTGAGCATAATTTTGAGTATAGTCATTTAATGATTTAAGTGAATTGCCCCCGACTAAACCACCAGTAGCATTAGAAGCTGCATTAGTAGCTTGTTGACCCTGCCCAAGTTGCCATTGATAATTAGGTGCTAAATTAGCATTAAGGTCTTGAGCATTAAATTGATGCGTTAAATAACCCGTGCCAGTTTGTGTTCCAGTTGGATTACCTTGAGCATCGTAAGTTTGTGATGTGCCAGGAAGTAATGAACCAATATTATTAATTGCTGTATATCCAGCAGCTCTTTGAGGTGCTAATTGAGCATTCTGCGTATTAAACATTGCAAGCTGTTGAGCTTGTGCATTAGCGGCAGTTTGCGCTTGTTGGTCAGCAGCACTTGAAGCGGCATCAGCTCCAAGCAATGAACTTCCTATGGTTGCGCCAGCCAGTGCCGTAACAGGGTCATTGTACCCTGGATGTTTTAAACTGCTTCCACCAAATTTATATTGATTACCGAACATAGTTGCACCTATCACATTTCATGTATATTTTACCTTGTTCTTCGCCAATTATAACAAAGCCAAAGCGTTTACAAAAATTTAATCCTTTTTCATTATCTTTTGTTACTGATGTTACCGCATGACCATACTTTTCTATTACTTGACCAATCGTTCTTTTAATATGCTTTCTAATACTAACCTTTGGAACGCTATCAAAGCTAACGTGCAATTCATTGTCTTTTATCATTACAACACCAAACAACTTATCGTCATGCTCTAATTCTACAAATTCCCAATCTTTTAACGCTTCAGCAAATTGTTCTGCTGTAATGTTTAATCTATCTTTTACCGTTTTGTAGATAAGATTTATAGCTCGACTAGACATTGTAATAAGCTACTTTGTATGGCTTACCATTCACCGTAATATTTATGAAGCCTACGGGCTTTGCAGGCAGGGTGGCAGTACCTGTTGTTGCTGTTGGTGCGCTAGTATAGTTCAATAAATTAAGAAAAAACTGTTGCCATGCGCGAGTAGGGCGATTAGTTTGACCATCCAAGAACTCAGTCTGTGGATATGGGTTAGTCTGATTGACACCATAAATACCACCAGCCATTAGTTATCTCCAGCAGACGCTTTAAGATTAGCAGATACTATAACAGCTTTGATAGGGTCAGTAACCACCACTTCAAAGATGCGGTCACGCGACCAGCCTAGTCTGCGCCAAATAGCACGATTATTATATTTTCCTACTTTACCAATAGAAACCCAATGTTCTTTTGACCATGTAGAACCGCCATCATTAGACCAACGTAACATTGCTTGAGGGTCTTGTGCAGGGTCAGACTGATTACCTACACCTGGTTGAAACTGAATTTGCAGTTCTTCTAAGTATTGACGTTGCAAATCAGTAACGATATGTGGCGCACGTCTTACTCTGCGAATTTCATCACCATTATCTGTGTAGTTAGATGGGTCTAATAAATAGATTTGACCATTTTCTCTATCACCAACCAATACTTCACCTTGAAATACTGCCGAGCAATATCCTCTGTGAGTATGGAATGTATTAGTAGTATCAACCCATAACCATTTATGCCACATTTGAGTTGTTAAGTCATATACCCATGTTAAATCTAATGTAGGGAATGAGATAACATAACACTCATGGCCTTCTTGTTGATAAACCCAAGCGTAAGCATCATCAATATATTGGTTTAATAATGATTGTTCTACAGCGTGTGTAGATATTCTAGTTGGCATATAACCATTCATTTGCATTACTTGTGCTTGACCACGATTGTTGCGTGATAAATAAGCGAATGAATTACCTAAACGATATACAGATGCTTTAGCGGCTATGCCATGTTGAGTTGAAGTGCCAGGAATACGTTGAAATGGGAAAGGGAATGTACCCACATCCACCCAAACTTCAGATGATGCTTCACCAAGTAAATAAACTTCACGATGGTCAACAATTAATGCAACCAAGTTATCTGGTGCGCCATCTTTAGATGAAAAACTTAAGCCCTGACTAATTGGAGATAAAGGATTTGATGCGCCCCATTGTTGACTATTAGGTTTGTTGTAAACAAAATAGTTATCTACAACATCTACAGAAGTAGCACCGCTAAACGCACCATCAGTTGATGGCAATACGCTAAAGTTTAATGCGTACATTGTTTCAGAACTAACAGTTTGACTATTGTTTAATACATAAGTACCTGTGCCGCCCGTACCAGTACCAGTAGTCAATGTAAGCGTTAGACCAGTACCGCTTCCATTAGATGATGTAGATGCAGGGTTAGCAGGAACTGATGTATATGTTCCAGCGTTCGTTAATGTCAATCCTGTAACTGCACCACTACCGCCAATAGAAGTAACTGTATAAGTAGCAGGCGTAGTACCATAAACGCCACCTAAAACAGTAACAGTATCATTGACTGCGTAATTTGTGCCTGCTGTGGTAATAGTTTGGCTTAATACAGTACCGCTACCTAAAGTAGTAATGATTGTGCCTGCTGTAACACCTGCGCCTTGAATTGTTTGTCCTGGATACAATGTGCCAGTTACCGCAGAAACTGTTAAAATATTTCCAGCAATAGACCCTGTAAGTGTTGCAGCAACAGCCGCAGTATTCATTGTTTCAGAAGCTACAGTTTGTGAAATGTTGACTGTATAAGTACCAACTCCACCAGTTCCTGTTCCTAAAGCTGTCACTACAGTTTCAGCCGTAATTCCAACACCAAATAATGATTGCCCTACACCAATTGAACCACTTTTTAATAAAGTAACAGTAAGCGTTGTGCCTGATATAGAACCAATAAAGTTTGCAGATGCTGGATTTGAAATGCGCCATGTATAACGATAAGTGCCATCAACAATGTAAACGTTTAATCCATTGTCTGTAATGCCAACACGACCTGTTGAAGTGTTAAGTTGACCAATCATTGTTGGCGCAAACGTTGAATCCATTACATATACATAAGCACCAACCACAGCCACCATATAGTTATTGCCAGATAATGTACGCATACCACGCACTTGGTCTTTATTTTGAAATACAACTTTAGATGTAAGCCCTGGCGTTGGATATAAAGACACAACACCACGTTGACCTGGTTGTTTTAATGGGTCAATTTCTGCACGAAAATTAATACACTCTTGAGCATCTTGATAGATACTAGGAGCTTCATAACTTGGCCCTACAAATCCAAAGTCTGCCATTTAATGCCTTCCATATTCAAAGCCATGCGCTTGGTCTGTATTAGGCATTCCTGTGTGATAACCAGCCGCCGCACTTGTGTCTGTTTGAAATCGTAAATGAATAGCAAAGCGTCCTGATTGTTTCCAGCCCAATCCAAACTGCACTAATCTTGTAGTTGACCAACGTAATTGAACAAAGCAAGCAAATGGAAAGCCGAGGCGAACCGAAAACACCGCATTGACATATTGCCAATCTTCTGTGCAAACACGAGGCATAAACTTCCATTTACTCTGCTCAGTAAATAGCCAAGCAATCGCAATGGTTTTAATATACTTGTCATCTAAACAAAATGGAAAGCTGTTTAAAATGCCATCGTACCAATGATTAAAAACCTCAATATTTTTACTCATCTAAAGAAGCCTCCACTTAAAATCCAACCAGCATCTTTTTGACGATTAGATAACATAGCATCGCTAAATCTTGCAGTTTGCATTGGTTTCATATTTGTGCGTTTAATAGTTGCTTTAGCTTGTGCTGCATAAGCGTTAATCATTGCCATTTGCGCTTGATTTGATTTTCCATACATAGGCATTAGACGTTCAGCTAAACACCAGCGTAAAGCCATAGAATAGCCTTGTGGAAGCACTACTGTATCGTTAATAGATTCGTAACGTCTAAAGATGGTAGAAGCAAACATATGAACTTCACCCTGTGCAGGATTAGGCCATAAGAATAAATTACCAGATTCTTCGTTAGGATTAAAATATAATGCTTTAGGCCACGGGCCATTTAATGTTTTAAGACCAATGCTGTTGTAGTCATCTAAAGCAATAACCGCAATTTGATAGTCCAATCCACCATTGATAATAGGTTGTCCATTAGAATTAGTGTTAATTCTTACATAAGCAGAATCAATCCCTAACGGCTTTTGATAGTAAGCAGTAATGACTTGTGAAGCTACAGGCGTTGAATAATTAATGTTAAGTAGATATGTACCTACTTCATTTACGTTACCGCCTGCACCTGTTAAGTTTTGAACAATCTTAGTGCCTGCTAAAATGCCTGTGCCTTGCAAGGTTTGACCTTGAGCAACTGCACCTGATTGAATACCTGTAACTGTTAAAACATTACCTGCAATTGAACCTGTAAATGCTGCACCAATAAAGTTTAACGTTGATGGGTCAGGGCCAATTGTGTATTGAACTTGACCAGGCACAATAGGAAAGATAATTTCGGTGACGTTAAACACCATCATATCTTCGTTAGTCCATTGGTCTAACAAGTCGTTAAGCATATCAAAAGCATCTTGCGCTTCATCAGCCGTAGGTGTTTCACCAGAAGCTAGTGCGCCAATGTCTTTTAATGCTCTTGAAATGATTTCAATCGGTTGCATAATATGTCCTAAATGCTAGGCGTAAATGTTTGTGGTAGCCACGGTGCTGGTGTTTTAGCAATATTACCAACTAAATACTCAAGCTGTTCTTCTAGTCGTGATTCTATAATATTTAAGCCATCTTTAATAGCTTCTTTTCTAATTAAATCAATTACGTCTTGTTCTGTGATTTCTAAATATGGTTTATTAAATTTGTTATTAAAATACCAATTTCCTTCAGTTTCTACTGAAAGTTCGCCAAGTTCATCTTTGACAATAACGTGATATTTAGCAGAAGTAATTACTTCTTTTTCTTCTACAATATCTAAAATAGTCCAATTGTAATTATTTGACATATTCAATCCAATTAATAGTTGTTTCATCCCAAGTGTATTGTTTGTCATCTGTAGGATAAGGAACAGGAGATTCCCATAACCATGTTGATTCATTTAATTTCCAACTAGGATATGGTTGAGCTGCATAAAATACATCATTAGTTTTATCGTATGTAAAACCAACGCCTGCATAATTACCACGCAATGGGCGATTTTCAGGATGCTGATTGCCATGTGTGTTATATGAGGTTTGAATCCACTCGCCAGGAGATGAATCCACAAAAGTATCAAAAAAATCTGATTCAGCTACAATAACTTGTAGCACTTTGCCATTTAAAACTTTTGCAAAATGTGACATTTGTTATTCCTTAAGCTGTATATGTGCCAGAAGCAGTAAATTTAATAATTGTATTAGAACCGCTAGTTGTAATTGTAGGTGACCCTGTTGTTGTACCAGTATAGTTAGCAGTCGGTACAGAAAGAATAACTACACCAGAACCACCCGCAGCTCCATCGTATGAGTTGTTTCCACCACCACCACCACCGCCCAAATTAACAGTTCCAGCTACAGGCGCAGTTCCTGTATATACAGCACCATTACCACCACCACCTGTACCACCTGTAGAAACAGCAGCACCAGATTGATAATTGCCACCACCACCGCCACCAGCATAGGTTATAGCAGAGCCAGTAATAGATGAAGATGAACCATTGCCACCATTACCTGTACCACTTGTAGCACCATCAGCACCAACTGCACTTGCGCCACCACCACCACCACCTCTATAAGGTAAACCCAAAGCTGTAGTTGAGCCGCCAGCATTACCTTGACCTGATGTTCCAGAACCGCCAGTACCAATACCTGTTCCTGACCCGCCTTGACCACCGCCACCGCCAGAACCACCTGCTACACCATTTTTAACTGCTGGTGTAGAGCCAGAACCACCACCACCACCGCCTATAGCAGTTTGCGTTGTTATTCCAAATCCTGATAATACTGAATTAGAACCACTATTGCCTGTTGCTGCACTATTAGAGCTAGAAGCAGCACCTGCGCCTACTGTTATTGTATAAACAGAACCAGGTGTCAATGATGTAGTAGAAGTTAATAAACCACCTGCGCCACCACCGCCAGAACCTTCTCCAGAACCTCTTGTTCCACCACCACCACCAGCTACTACTAAATAAGATACTGAATAAGGCTGAGCTGGAGTTGATGTGTTAAATCCAGAATATGGAATCCAACCTTGTGTTGAATCAATATAAACAAGCAAAATTGATTCTCTATTGGTTGATACAATAGCATTAAAAGTTTGACCATTAAATTTATTACCATTTGGATTGATGGTTAAATTATTTGTAGCAAATTTTCCAGAATAATCAACAAATCCAATAATTTGACCTGCCGATGGGCTTGCTGGCAATGTTGCAGTTACAGCACCTGATGTTGTATTTACAGGATAAGCATTATTAGCTGTAGCACTAAATCCAGTAGTTTGAACAGATTGCCATGTTAATGAGCCAGATGATGGCGTTTGCCATGTTGGTGCAGATGCGCTACCTTGAGAAGTTAATACTTGACCAGTAGTTCCATAAGAATTATTAAAAGCTACAGCATTGCTAGTATTAATTGTGACAGCATCAGTAGCTTGTGAATTAGTTGTTAGATGAATATTATTAGCACCAATTGTACCAACTACAATATCCGTACTGCCTGACAAGAAATAACTATATCCTGCTGCGTTTATAGCCCCTGTGCCTGTATATCCTGAAGAGTTAATACCAAAGGTCGCATAGTTTGTAGAGGCAGTACCATTATTGTTATATGCAATAAACTCAGCAGAAGCAGCAGCCCCGTTAGATTTGTTTTGTAAAGCATATTGAGCGTAACCATTTAACGTAGTAACAAAGTTAGCCAAAATGCCTGTATCACTAAAACTTAAATTCCCACCCATAGCTAGATTGGAAGTATTAGACGATGTTAATGCTGAAGTGCTTAAAGAATGAGCCGTTGTAGTTAATAAACCAGTATTTGGCACAAAACTTAATTTACTTGATGAGGTTGTGGCAGGATTATTTCCTGTTGTTGCCGCAGACAATATTGGATAATAAGTTGATACAGAAGTTGTATCGTCAGTAATTGCTACATTTGTAGCATTTGTTGCAGTAATTGCTGTTGTAGCAGAACTTGCATTACCAGTTAAAGCACCAACAAACGTGGTAGAGGTCACAGAAGTTAGACCAGCAATGGTAGTTGCTGAACCGCCTAAAGAAATAGCTGTAGAGCCTACTGTAATGCTTGAGTTATTTAAAGCACTATTAGGAATAGACGTTAAACTTGCACCAGAGCCACTAAATCCCGTTGCTGTAAATAAACCTGTTGATGGGTTGTATTGTAGCTTTGTAGAACTTGTGTATTCGGTAGATAACGAACCGCTTGTTTGGTTAGCAAATAAAGGATAACGAGTGCCTACTGTTGTAGTGTCATCAGTTACAGTTGCATAACTGACAGGAGTTGCCCAAGTAGGTGCACCTGCACCATTAGACTGTAAAAATTGACCTGTTGTGCCTGCTGAACTGATTGCTAAAGCAGATGCGCCAGAATATAAAATACCACCAGCAACTGCTGTTAAGTTAGCGTTAGTACCACCGCTACCAAGTGAAAGCAAACCACCAAGCGTTACAGCCCCTGTGGTCGTTGTTGATGGTGTAAAGCCTGTAGTACCTGCACTAAACGATAAAACGCCCGTATTAGCGATTGTGACAGCGGCAGAGCCATTAAAACTTGTTCCTGACAGCCCAGTACCAATTGTTAGCGCGTTTGTCGTATTAGCTGTGATTGTAGCTGAACCGCCCAAGCTAATTGAGCTACCATTAATAGTAATTGAACTATTAGCTAATTGAGCGTTAGTAATTGTACCGCTTAAATCAGTAGTAGGAATTGTAGTAGATGCTGTTAATGCGGCTGTGCCCGTGCCTTTAACGTAACCCGTTAAACTAATTGCACCTGTACCACCACTTGCTACTGCTAATGGGCTAGATAATCCAGAAATTGTGCCACCAGTAATGTTTACTGCATTGGCATTTTGCGTTGACATTGTGCCAAGACCAGTAATATCTGAACTTGGAATAGATGAAACTGTGCTAAATGCCGATGTTCCACTAGCTTTTAAATAGCCAGCAGTAAATGTAGTTGCGCCTGTGCCACCATAAGCAACACCAATTGTTGAGCCATTCCATGTGCCTGCTGTTAATGTGCCTACACCTGTAATTCCTGTGTATGAACCACTTAATAAGCTAGATGCGAACGTGCCACTTGTTACTTGACTTGCACCAATAGCAATTGATTGTGCAGATAAGCTAGTTAGTTGACCCTGAGCATTAACAGTTGCGCTTAAACTTTGACTTGCTGAACCATAAGATGCAGCAGTTACGCCTGTATTTGTAATACTGAATTGATTAGCTGCTAATGTTAGCCCTGTCCCTGCCGTGTATGTTGAAACACCAGAAAACAATACAAAAGTAATAGGTGTTACATCAATTGTTCCTGTGTCAGATGAGGTACATACCCAAGCAGTATTGGCTTGAACACCATTTAAAATAACTGTATATGCGCCTGGAACTTCAGACCATACATCCATATCTGTAGAACGAGTCCAAGCACCTGCTGAAGCGTTATAAATGCCATTAAATTGATTAGAACTTTGATTTTTTACCAATACTCTATCGCCAGCCAACGTGGTGTAGCCGTCAATTGTTTGTAACCCAGACAATGTAATGTTAGCTGTAGTCGCACATTTACACGCTGCTTTAGGGCCTAAACCTTGAGCAACAGTATCAACATAAAACTTGTTGGCAATATCTGTATTACCACTAGGCGTTGTTGTAACTTGCCCAGTTGTCGTTAGCATATTGGTAAAAACACCTGTAGAAGGTGTAGTTGCCCCAATAGTCGTACTATTAATCGTACTATTGGTAATATTTAATCCTGATTGATTAGGATTAATTGAGGCGTAGAATGGCTGACCCTGCCCGATAAAAGTATTAAAACTATTATCAAGATTGAATAACGCCTGTACGGGCAGAATATTCTGGTCTATGGTTTTAGCAGGGTCTGACATCCAATTTCCTAATTAATATGCAATAGCATTAACTAAAATTACATCACCAGCAGACATATTAGCAGCAGCACCTGTTGTTACAGAGTAGCTGGTAAATGTGACTGAAGTTGCTGTGCTTCCAGTTAGTTGTAAAAACAAAGTGCTACCGCTTGTTACATCAGCAGCAAAGGATAACCAACCATTAGGTGCAGTTGGTAAAGTGATTGAGCCATTAGCAGCACCGCCAGTACCTACAACAATTTTAAATACAAAAGTGCTTACCGCTGAGATTGTTGGTGATGTACCAAAACCACTAGCAATAGTAGGTAATGTAGCTGTAGTAGCTACCAAATTGTTATTTAAAGATAACGCTGTTGCATTTACTGTAACACCGTTAATAGGTGGTGAAAATAACGCACCGCCTGGGCCGATTAAACCAACACAATTACCATTAGCATCAAATTGAGCTTGAACAGGAACAATGTTAGTTGTTGAACTTGAAGCTACACCATTAAAGTTTGCCATGATGTTTCTCCTAAGATTGGTCAGCAGCAGGTGTTACATAAAGCGATGTCGTAGAACCTGAAGGACAAACAGCAGTCATGTAAAACGGAGTTGTAGGAACAGCCAAAACAATTGGCACTTCCATTAAAGGTGGTAAAACATAGCCTTCTGCCGCAGCACCATCAGCAGGCCAAACAGCAGCAGGACATGGTGAATAATTAGTGAAACGAACCAAACAAATACCAGAACCTGAGTTCAAAAATGAAGCAAAGTTTACTTGGTCATTAGTCGTGTCATCAATTAAAGTTGATGCGTAAGATGTAGCTGTTACGTCAAAGCGTGTTGTTTTACCTGCTAAACGAATAACTGAGGTATTAGCCATGATTTTTCCTTAAACAGCAGTAGCTGGAGCTG
>JGI24890J29729_1000843_pt1 | contig 16419 bp, 22 predicted proteins | sample FreactcultureFD7_FD_29729 | JGI IMG/M metagenome (IMG submission 29729)
CGGCTCGCTTGGTGATTTTGATCTTGCGTGCCTTTGTAACTGTCACAGTCTTTTTAGGCCGGGCGACTGAGTTCTTATCTTGTGTTAAGCCTTCCAACAAAGCCGTTGCTTCGGCTGTATTGAAATCTGGGTAGCTGACAGCCAAGTTAGTGAGCACATACTTAGCGGCTTCATTCTTGCTCATATCGCTGGGTAATTGCAAAATAACCACATCTGTATCACCCAGTTTACGAAGCTGATTGATACGTTTTGTATCATTAGCGGTACGGAATTTTAACTCACCTTGTAAACGACTAAATCCTGCAAATTGTACTGTACTCATTTGACACTCCTTATTAGTTACTATACTACTATTATAGCCTAAATGGCGTTTTTGGTCAACCTAAATCCACACGATTTCTGTGTTTTTCTTGGCGCTGATAGCGGGTTTTGAGCTCCACACGTTGGGGCTTGAATGGAGTGTTGTGTAAAAACAACACCATGTGAGCTCGAGTTTTACGGGGTTTTTGCTGTGTTTTCATAGTATAATAATTATACAGAAACAGCCATTTTGGGTCAACCAAAAAGCCAGCCTTGTCCAGAATGTAAGTGTAACCAATGGTAAAAGGGACAATCAAAAGTTAGTGTCCACTTGCCATTGAATCCCAAATGACTGGTGGGCTTGTGATAATCATGATCATTATCGTATTCAGCAAGATAATCATATTTGGGGATTATATTGATATCGTCTATGGATAATTTAACAATTACAGCCGTTTCATTATTTAAATTATATTGTTTATTTCTTAATTCAATAACAACAGAAAATGGTTTTAATAAATCAAGTCGATAATCAATAATCTTATTATCGGATAATATATAATCCTGTTGATAATTGTCAACGGATATACAAATATCTGGATTACCTATAGGCTCCAGTTCTAACCTCAAATTTAACCGAGTGTCAATATCCAGCAGATCGGAATAACGTTTCATATTCAGGAAGGTAGGTTAAAATACTGTTGCCACGATTGCTGTCGAGTTGTTTTAAGTATCTAACAAGATCGGATAATCTATAGCTTTCGTCTGGTGATTGATCAAGATAATTTAGATAGCTGTGAGCATCTTGTAAGATTTGATCATGCGCTCTATTTGGATCTCTGGTATTAACTACGGTATCAGTATTTGATGTTGTATGCTGATCGATCCAGTTGGATAATTTTTGTCTAGTAATTGTACGTTGGGCCAAAGGTAATACACTGATTCGCATGTATTCAGGACGGTCTATAAAATTACAACTTTCAACAGCAATATTGTGTTGCCAAGCATAATCATAGACTGTGTGCAATTCGTGCATGGTTAAACAAGTCGGAGTAACACGCAATTGAACAAGCCAATTGTATTTTTGCGCTGTTTCAATCCATTGATTTAGTAAATTGGTTACTTTATCAATTTGACTGGGCCAGCGGACATAGTCATTTAAAGAGGTCATGGTTTCAATGCTTATACCCAAGTTGACATTTTTAAATTGTGCCAATAAATCAACTATGTTATCTCGCCATACTGTAAGGTTGGTGGTAAACCCAATTGTAATTTGTTTGGCAATCCCACAATCAATTAAATCTATTAATATTTTTTCAAATCCAGGAGTGATTAAAGTTTCACCGCCAATAAAATGTAGATAATGTAGCTGATTGCTAGCCTGTAAATCTTTTACAAATTTTTTCAACAATACCGGATCATCACACCAGCTTGACGGCGGAACTTGATCAATCATGCCTAACTTTAAAAATTCTGCAGCCAATCTACTACTACTTTCGGGACTGCAAAAAACACAAGCACTGTTACAGTAATTGCCAAGATCAATTTGCCAATCCGAAACAGTTCGATTGGTATGACCTTGATTTTGATTGCTGTAATCTAAATCTGCTCGTAATGGACTACTGGCCAAAGTTTTTTTAAAAAAACCATCTTGTATACCAGCTTTAAGCAGTTGTCGCTGACGGCCGCTGACCTTGCCGTGTTGGTCCATATTATAGCAATCACTACATATTCCGGGTGTTTGTCCGTCCAGTAGTTCCTGCCTGAATTCCGACATGGTTTTTTGGAAATAATTTAAAGGAGTTTGATTACGGATGTTATGCTCAAAATTAACTCGAGTGGTTGCATTTTGTTTTTTCCATCTGCACGACTCATAGGTTCCTGAGTTGTTTATTCTCATATGGAACCACGGACTTGTGCAAAAAGTTTTATTAAATGTCATCTATTCATCACGTCGACTAATTACCCGATCTGCTAGCCCATATGCAACAGCTTCTTCTGCACTCATGAAGAAATCACGTTCCATGTCTGCACTCAACTGTTCAAAGGTTTTATTGGCTGTATTATGCTTGACATAAATTTCTGTTAGATACTGTTTCATTTTGAGTATTTCTTGAGCTTGTATTTGTATGTCAGTTGCTTGGCCACGTGCACCGCCTGATGGTTGATGTATCATGTGTCTGGCATTGGGCAGGATATAACGCTTGCCAACAGCACCAGCTTGTGCTAACAAACTGCCCATGCTACAGGCCTGTCCCATCACAATAGTACTTATGTCAGGTCGGATATACTGCATGGTATCGTAAATGCTCATGCCATCAGTAACTGACCCGCCCGGACTGTTGATGTAAAAGATAATGTCACGCTCCGGATCTTCTGCTTCCAAAAACAGCATCTGTGCCACGATTAAACCGGCACTATGATTGTTTACGTCTGTGTCCAGGATAACAATCCTATCACGCAATAATCTACTGAAAATATCATAACTTCTTTCACCTTTTGAGGTTTGTTCTACAACTATGGGTACTAGGTTTGGCATGGGTTCTCCTGACTAAAGCATAAGTATACTATATTAATAAAGAAAAAGCAAATGCGTGATATTCTAAACTTACTTGATAACTTATTGGTTGAAGCTAATTTAGGTGCTCCAGAAATTCCGGCTGCTAAACTCAGCGCCGTGCCAAATCCTAAAACTGGTAAACCGTATACTCGTCCTGAACTGTTCTTGGTCAAAGTAAAAACTGGCAGTCCATTCACTTTGAAATCAGGCAAGGAAGTTGTTATAGATCCTAAAGAAGCGCGAGCGGTTGCACAGTGGATAGTGAGTGGCCCAAAAGGTCCCAAAGGATCTATTACCTTACGCACACAGGATGGCGGAACAGTAAAAAATACTGAATTATTAAAAACTATAGAATTTGGCAGTAAAGAAGCTGAGAACATCAAGATCAAAGGCAGTGATGTTTTTGATACTGAAAAAGATTTTGACATACAAGAATTAGGAAACAGCATGGACAAAGTTTTGTCAGCTGGAGGATTTCCTGCGAGCGAAATGTACGACAAGATTGCCAACAATCCCAAGATTACATCCATGGGCAAGTTGGGTGATGCTGTGATTTATCTCGCTCAACAGGCCAATCAAGCACAGGTTCCTACCATACCCAAAGACTTAACCGCCGATCAGGTCAAGGCCATCGAACTGTATGCCAGCGAATACATTGGTGCGTTAGGATTGGTCACAGGTGGCGTACCATTCATGCGTGGCAGTCGAGAAGATTTTGAAGCATTTGTAGGCGGTAGTCTAAGTGACATGATCATGTTCTTTCCCAAAAGCGTGGGCAATCCACTTGCTGACAGTTATAGTATAGTCAATGATGAATCTGGTCATGCTATAAAAATATCCAGCAAGGCCGCAGGCAAAGGCGCAGCACCCAGTCTTGGTAGTATGAAACTGCCTGATGATATAAGAAAAAAATATCCCGAGGCGGCTAAATTTATTGACTTGGCCCAGGATCCTAAGAGCACTGCATTTAGTCAACCGTTTGACCTTATGAATTACATCGCCACAATAGGAGGCAATGTTCCAAAAGAATACACCAGCATGATGCCGTTTGCTAGTAATGTCATCAGTGCTGCCCAGGATAGCTTGAGTACTGGCAAACCATTGCCACGTGGTCTCATGAAGAACTTTGAAAAAAGATTGAGTCCTAAGATGAGAGAAAGCGCGGCCACTGATGGCGGCAAAATGTGGTGGGCAGTAATCAAAGATCTTGAAAAAATTGTCAATGAAGGTACTGCCATACCCAATTTCAAAGAAGCCTTGATTGAAAGTCTAGGCTATAACTTTATTCAATTGTATACCAATGTCAAAGGCGACAAGTTAGAAACCAAGGCTTTTTGGCCAGCCAAGATTTCAGGACAGGTCAAACTCAAGACCAAAGGGTCAGCTGGAGAAATGAAAGGCAAGATCAGTCTTGAGATCAGCCCAAGCAAAACAGATTTTGCCGAACCTGAAATAGCTCCTGGAAAATCTACCAATGCCAAAACATTGGATCAAGACAGTGAAGCGGTTGTTCAACGACGGAGCAACATCAAAGCTGCCGGTGAACCGGAAAAACTAGGCACCAAAGCCGCACTAGGGCGTGATCGCCAGCGGTAATTATCGTTTTAGATCTGAGATATAATCACAACAACCTAAAGCCAGGGCTTCTTGGGCACTGAGCCAAACGTCACTGCTGGGCAATAGACGTTCTCTAATAACAGTTTCATCAAGTCCAGTGGTTTCTCGGTACAGCTCAATCATGCGATGCTGTGCCAGGCCAAACTCCTTGGTCATGGCAAACAATTCATGATGTTTGCCTTCACTGCCCCAACTATACTGATGACTCAAGATTGATGTGTTGGGAGTTAGGATCCTGCGACCAGCAGTACCTGACAAAAATATCATTAGTCCGCAACTGGCCACCTGTCCTAGTCCCACTGTCTTGATTGGTATGCCGCTGCTACGCATGACATCAATGAGAGCAAAGGCCGCTTCCATGTCTCCACCTGGACTACAGATCATTAATAGCAGTTCTTTTTTCTTCTTTTTGACCACATGATTTTCTACCAGAATCCACTCGATGATGGGCTTGACTGTGTCATGATCTACATCGCCCATGAACACATGCATGCCAGCATCTTGTAGCTGTTGCGTGGGGTCTTTGACGAAGGCATCCGATTCTGGTGACGTGGGCATTTTATTCCTGAGCTGTACTTGGCAACATGTATTGTACTGAAAATTTTGGTCCAGTACTAGTACTTATGATCAAAACAACACCGGGGTTGGACAATTTGCCCGCCTAAGCACCCGAACCTCAACCTGGTTCATGTTGGCCAACTGATCTTGTTTGACCCCCACAGCATAGTTGTGTTTCCATTGTTGACCGCGGTCAACGATATATTGTTGCTCCAGCGGAAAACACCAGGTGTGCTGGACTTTTCCATCAAGTGACTTGATCGTCACAGATATCTGTGGTTCGCTTGCAAACATTTCGGTTTTTACCAATTTTAGCGTAGGGTTGTCCCATTCACAACCATTCCATCCACAAGTTCTAACAGCTTTACTGGCAGAAAAATAACTGTCGGTGTAGTTTTTGTTCCAGGTAATCACAAATGGAATCATGAGTGTTGTTTTACGATTAGAATCAATTTCTACCCGAGTAGGCCATAACTTTATGTCAAAACTACGCTCAGGAAAATCTCTTAGTACACTGAGAAACAGTAGGTCACCTTGGGCCCGAGAATACTGTGCAGTATCCACAGCTATTGAAGCTCTGGCGCCATCAATTTCGCCATCCGCTTGGCTTTTTACCAAGAGTCGTTCGGCCAGATTGGTGCGTTGCACCCAGACCCGCATGCTGATTTCGTAACCGTTGCCGGTGTTGGCAGTGGTGGTTATATCGTAGCGTTCGACGAATCCAGCGGCATAACTGATCACTTCGTCACGTCGGATACGACTGTTCTGCTGTTCAGTTTCGCTGGCAATCACACTGCCCAGAGCCTGCTCCACTGCCAATCTAAATCCGTTCATTCTGGCTTCTTCTGCGGTGCGACCTTGTCCACGCACTTCGATGTAATAGACCTGTTTGTTGTTGAACATGAGCCATTGTCCCACAGACATGGCTATACCAAACGGAGTCGGTGTCAAGGCCGACCACTGTGCCTGTGCTGTGGCGATCATGCTGGCACAGGCCATGATTGAGATCAGTTTACGCATGATTAACGCATCATCAAGCCGCGAACCTGATCTCTAATGCTATCATGTTTGCGATCCCAACGCATAACCACACGCACTGTTCGGCCGTCATTGATGGCCTGCCCATCTACCAGGTATAGTCCACCCAGGATACCTTGGTTGGAGTTGGTGATTGTGGTGTTCACTGTGCTGGAAATTTTCAGCGCATCGTTACGCACGGCTGTGTTGTCATCACGTGTGTTCTGAAGATTATTTGCTTGATTTACTGCGTCATCTGTGGCCACCAAATCATCCGGGTTGCCGTTACGGTTGGAACTGAATCGATTGGTCTTTTGATCACGTGCCTGTTCCAGATTTTGGCTGATCATTTTTACTGACGTGGTACTGGCAATTGTTTCTCGGTTGATAAAATCATTCAGGGACTTCTTTGCTTCCAGTTCAGCCACACGGTATGACTCTCTAAGAGCATTTTCACTGTTGCCCCATACTGGAGCATATCCTATAGCCTCAATGGCTTCCACTCCGCCAGTCAAGGTGTAATACACTTTGATACCTTCTCGTTTGTATGCATTTGCGGCAACTCGCTGTTCACTGATGGCAGTGGTAGCTGATGATCCAGGATTGATTCCTGAATTGGAATTGATTGAACCACAACCTGTCAACTGCATCAGGGCCGATGCTACTGCTACTGTTAAAATTTGCTTTTTCATGATTGTCCTTTTCGTATAAATGAAAAAAATCCAGCTTATACACATATTATGCACGAACTGGATTTAAAGGTCAACCAATTGAATTTATTTGGATTTTGCTTTTGGTTTTGCGAAATCGGCCAATTTGGACCAATCATATACCGCAGACTCTTTGATGGTTTTGGTGGCTTTTTCGGTAAATTCAGACCAATCATATTCGGCCATTTCTTTGATGGTTTTGGAAGTTTGGTCAGAAACTGTTTTACCAAGTTCGGTAACTGTGCCCGATACTGTTTTGGTGTATTGGGCTTGAGCGTCAATTAATTCGTTGATTGATTTACGAATTTCTTCGTTTTTTACAAAAGTTTCAACAAATTGACGTTGACCAGTTTGGATTGAATCTACTAATTTTTCTACTGTAAACATTGTTTTTCTCCTTGGGTTAAATGTTTTACTACTTGTGGTTTTCACTGATAGTATTTAGCAAGTATATATGAAAAAATGTGCGGTCGCAACATTTTTCTGCAATCAGTTTAACCAAACCGCTCATAAATAAAAGTGTAGTTCGCGGTATTGGCGTACCCAACTACTCTAACAGTTGAAAAGGAACCGTCAGCATGAATATTTATAGCTCTACAAAAGCCCTACCATATGTTTATATGTGTCAGGAGAAAAATAGTCCAAATTTTTATATTGGATATCGTTATGCCAATTACTTGCCATCCACAGAAGATTTTGGTAAAAACTATTTTACATCCAATGATTATGTCAAAGAAAACTTTGACAACTTTGAACACATTATTATAGCAGAATTTTTTACAAAAAGAGATGCACTCAACTTTGAATCTCAATTGATCAAAGAATCAAATTCTGACCACTGTATCAATAATTTTAAATATAAAAAAGTCAAAAAGTATGAATCTATAAAGGTCGATACAGATCCTAAAATTTGTGCCTTGCCTGGTTGCGGCAAGATTTATTCTAACTGGCGTATGAAGTGCTGTTGTGCTTCACATCAAAAATCATATGCTGGTATGCGAGCACACCAAAGTTGATTTATTTTGTTTTATAGTTGATATAGTCGCGTCTAGCTTCGGTCAAGCCTTCTAACATCAAGACTAAAAATTTTTTAATTGCGTTCATCTCAAACTCCCGGAGTGATTTCTCTCGTATTCTCTGGTCCAATACTCAATATCGGCTCCAGATTTTATCTGTTTGTCTGCTAGATAATTGTCTAAACGACTCTGATAATGTTCTTTTGGAAACATTTCAGCTATTTTTTCTAAAAAATTTAATAACATTGTAGGGTTCTCCTCGTGGTTTCTACTGACATTTTTATTTATCTCTATCAGTGTTTCTACTAATATATTTAACGAGTAAATTGTTACAATTTAAAGTTTAATTGATATTTGGGTTAAATACTTGACTTAGGAGAATTGTATGCTATCATTACTTAAAAAATTGTTTGCAAAAAAAGAAGATCGTCCTGTAGCACCTTGGCCGTTTCCAACTGGTAAAGTAAAAATTGAAACACCTGTTCCTGAAGTAAAACCAATGGTTGCAGCTGTTGCCAAGCCAAAAAAGGTAGCCAACCCTAAACCGGCTGTTGCGGCCAAAGCATCTACACGCAAGCCAAGAGCAAAAAAAGTTTAGTGAGTCAGCATTCGGATTAGGCCAATGATGTCTATTATGATTAAAAACACATAGTTGGCCAACAATCCAAAACTACCTCGGGTCCAACAGGTCCAGGCCGCCGCACAACATCCACTAATGAATATGGTGTACAAAGGGATCACTGGTATGGTTGGTACTGTGACAGCAAATATAATTGCCGATGTCACACTACAGACCCAGCTGAAAACTTCAGCGTAAAATCTCAGTGGGTATGCACGATAATCTTGTTTGATGTAATTGCAGATTTCGCGTACTCTAAATAAAATTATATTGTTCATCCGTTAGGCAGTGGCCAACCCAGTTGTTTTTGCATGTTCGTACAGTTGACCGGAACCCAAGTTCTTAGATTTACATTCTACCATGATATCAGCCCAACTCCAATGAGACAGTGCATATTGATTTGCGGCTTGATTCCACATGAAGTCCGAATGTGCTCGTAACTTTTGTTTTTTATACCCCGACGCCAGTAGGCTATCAAATTCAGACAGTACTGTGCTGTCATGGTCCACTAGGTAATCTTCTCTGCTTTGACTGTAGTGTATGACCGGACGAACCCCACGCCAACTATCAATTATACGAGCAATTCTATCATCGGTGGCCTGAATGTAACTTCCACTGTGGAGCCAGTGATGGTGTACGTCAAGAACGAGGGCACAGTCATTGGCAAGCTCAAGGCTTGCATCGATTCCCCAGGTGTTTTCGTCGTTTTCGATTGTGATGCAGTTTCTTGCTTCGGGCGTGAGTCTACCAAGTGCCGCTTTAATGCCGGCGGGTCCGCGCCTTCCAGAGATGTGTACGTTGATCTTAAAGTCTTGGAATTGTAAACCGTAGCCCATCCATCTTGCCATACTTGCATGATATTCAAACTCCTGTATACTTCTATTTACGATATCTTCGGATTCTGATGCCAGCACACAAAACTGTCCGGGATGAAAGCTCAATCTCACATCCAGTCTACGTGCTGTTTCACCAATGGGTGCAAAGATCCGCTCAAGATGCTGTTGTATGTCGGCCTGTTGCCACCATGCCTTCCAGTCCTGTTCGGTATAGCCCTGTAGCATTTCACTGCCCAAGCGAACCATTCTGCGTTCAGGCGGCAGTGTGGCCACCCGCTCAATCAGTCGCACAGCAGCGGCGGTGTTGTGATTCATGATGTCCCATTGGCGCTGTTCGGCTTGATCCGGGTGTTCACGCAACCAACGCATGGTGGTGCTACGCCCGTTGAGATCTCGATCCTGGGCATTGACCTTCATGCCGCCACATTCGGAGGGATCATTGAGCCATTTGCAACAAAATCCTATACGTTTGATACTCATAATCTATCCATTCACAAAGGGTACATGAATACATTATATAGGATTATTTAAAAAAAGTCAACTCTGTCTCAGCAGGTCCAGGGTCACACAATGGAATCCACCGCCCAGAGTCCTTGAGTGCGTGAGTGTCAGCGGAATCACAGTGAAATGCCAATTTTCCAAAGTTTCTATCAGGCCCTTTTGGGCAGCATCAACTATGACCGTTTCAGGATCCAGCACCAGCATGTTCATGGCTATCCATTTTGATGCGTAGGGATATTGGTAAAAGTCCTGTGCCACTACATCGTGTACATAGATCTTGTGCCAGTTTCTAAATGCTTGAGGGCAGTTGTCGTGATTGACTCTACTGCCGTTCAACAACACCAAGCCTTCACGTACAGGCACAATGGTTGAATCAATGTGAACACCTGAATAAAAGTTGCACAGTTCTATGGTGACGTCAGGAAACTGTTGGCATAACCATTCATAAGCGGCACGGTTACCTGAATGTGATTCCAGGAACAACCAGGTATCTCCAAGTCTACACACGTTGGCCGCATCCAGCGTCATGCCCGAATCTCTGGGCATGACAACCACACGAGCATCGCCGATCACTTTTCGCAAGGCTTTTATTTCTTGATCTCTACAGGGATACATCATGTTACAGTCTACTACGGTAGATCCGGCAATCAGCAATCGATCTCTAGGACAGTAATTATACATGCCGCCCAAAGCAACAAAGTCCATGGGCTCGGGTCTACGCACAGTAGCTCCATACCGAGCAATGGTTTCGGCCAAGATGTCTAATTCGTGATTGGCCTCATCTATGATCCACTGCGGTACTGGACCCGACGGAACTGGTGTTTCATGCCAGGCAGTGCGACTGGATTCAGTGGCAAACACTGGATCATGTGTGGGCCAGTTGGCCAAGGTAGCTGACCCTACTACAATCTCTCGTAGTGGGCTCCATTCATTTCTTGAGTCTATCATCGCCATCCTGTTATCTGTAATGTGTATCTTGGATCCAGTCCAAGATTGGCTGCCATGTGTGGTGTATCATATCGCCATTCTACCACATCACCAGCCGACCATTTGACAAATGGTCGGCCCTCGTACTCGGCATAGTGCCCGGGTCGCCAGTCTTGTAAGAATATTATAGCACGATGTATGCAATGCTCGTTACCGTTAAGGTTAAACAGTTCAACATAGCGTTTGTACAAATCGCCGTGTGTGGGCAACACAGTGCCGGTGTTCATGCGATAGTAACTGGTACCAATATCTTTCCATCCTTTGGCAGAAAAATATTCAATGAATCTTGCGTTCCAGACAGGTTGGCGATTTCTCATATCGCACATGTCGCCGGTGAATTGATTGGGATACCCAAGTGCTGTCCATTTAGCCAACAACTCGACATCATTAAATGACTCGTTGACATAATCAAGGTCTTGATATTCATCGTCCCAGAAAACTGGAATTTTATAGTGTGTGATCATTTTTTACCCTGGCAGAGATATTGTGTAAATAGATTTAATGAGTATTCCTTTAGACCGCTTGTACCATTTCATTGAAGATATCGCACAACGTATATTCAAGGATCGTGTTATAATTTATCGATTTTATCCTCACGGTTCAAAAAACGTTGATGATTTACATCAATTAATTGATTACACCTGGGAAGATCAACAAATATATCCGTCTGTGTATTGTCATGACCAAGAACCAATGGATTATGCCTACAGCAAAAATGTATGTCGTAGTCGTTATGCGTTAACATCTTTATCTAAGACAAAGATTTTGCCGTTTGATCCATTACCCCATTTTTTAAGAAATCTTGCCGTATACGAAAAATATTTGTTATTACATAGTGAGCAAAGAAGTTTAGATGTAATCAACTATGCCCAAGATCAATTTATACCTGTTTATTGGTGGAGTCATGCTGTTATTGCGCTAGACTGGTTTCGTTTTGCTCAACATGTTACCCTAAATCGACAATCTAAAAAAACTTTTCTTATATATAATCGTGCCTGGGCCGGTACCAGAGAATATCGATTACGGTTTGCTGAATTATTAATACAATTAAATTTACAGGATTCGTGCCAGACTGCTGTTAATCCTGTTGAACCCGAACTTGGTATACACTACGATCTACATCAGTTTAAAAATCCTGCATGGCGCCCCCAAACTGTATTAGAAAATTATTTTCCTATAAGCACTGCTCAAAGTCACTATAGTGCTGATTTCGATATTGGCGATTATGAAAACACTGACATTGAAGTGGTGTTAGAAACCTTGTTCGATGATGGTCGCATACATCTCACCGAAAAAAGCCTAAGACCGATTGCTCTAGCTCAACCATTTATACTTGCAGGAACACACGGTAGTTTAGAATATTTACGCAATTATGGTTTTAAAACCTTTAGCGATATTTGGGACGAAAGTTATGATACAATCAAAAATCCCGAAGAACGCCTATCTGCTATAACAGATCTTATGGCAGAAATTATTAATGCTCCACCACAAATAAGAGAAAAAAAATTAATACACGCTCGTGAAATAGCTGACTACAACCGTAAACATTTTTTTAGCGCAGAGTTTTTTAATCAAGTAATCGACGAATTGACTGCTAACTTAACAAGCGCGATCAATGAAGTTACCCATACTACAAATTATCAAGGATGGGTAGATCGTTGGAACAAATATTTGTCTGATCCTGATATATTAGAACATGCTACAACCCAATCAGCTATTAATGTGTTTAATATATCGGCAATCAACCATATAAAAGAATTAATAAACAGCAAACTTAATCCTGACTAAATCCTACTAAATATTAGCATAAAAAGAACAGCTAAAACTGTCAAGGAGCTAATATGGGTGATATTTTCAAGATTGTCGGGGACCTTGGGTTTCCCGTTGCCGCGGCACTCGCTGGCGGTTACTTTGTATACCTAACAATCAAATTATTATTAGGCGGTGTGCTTAGTGCTGTTAAAAGCATGGCTGGCATTATTACCGCACTGGACAATAGAGTTAAAACAATGTCGCATGAAGTGATTAGAGTAGATACACAAATTAGTTCTGCCCTTGGGTTAAAACCAGACCTTGAAAGACTCGCCAGAGCTGACGGAAAGACAGATGCCCGGAGAGACTAGAATTTAATCCATTTCCATACAATGTGCTAAATAGTAATATGAAGCACAAACATCATATTATACCAAAACACGCAGGTGGGTCCAATGACCCATCTAATTTAGTAGAACTTACTATCGAAGAACACGCAGAAGCTCATCGTAAGCTATATGAGCAATACGGGAGACCTCAGGACAGACGTGCCTGGATGGGGTTAGCAAAATTAATGACTAGCGAAGAAATTGTATCTGAGATATTACATTCTCCAAAATCAGATGCCATGAAAGCAAAACTATCTAATGCTCGCAAAGGTAAATCAAATCCGTGGGCAATTGGCAATAAGAATGCTGCTGTTCTTAAGGGCAAAACTTACGAAGAAATTTTAGGCGAAGATAAAGCAAAAGAATTAAAAGCTACTAGATCTAAAGCATTTAAAACTATAGATCAATCTTACAAAATAGGAAACACCTGGGCCTCTGCACCTAATGGCCGTCCTAAAACTAAAGAGCATCAATACGCTATTACAGCCGCACTAAATACTAAAGAGAGTAAAGAGAAAGCAAAAGCAACACGGGCAAAAAGACCTATTGTGGCTTGCCCGCATTGCGGAGTGCAAGGCAAAGAAGGTCATAATATGAAACGCTTTCACTTTAATAATTGTAAGGATAAGAAATGGGCGGCATAGCAGACGCAATCAGCAAATATGGATTTCCTATTGTCATGGCAGTTGGTCTCGGCTTTATAATACATTATGTATGGAAATGGGCAACAACAGAAATAAAACCAGTTATAACTGATGCAAATGGAGTTTTGATAGCACTTATTGATCGTATACGCATGTTGGACAATGACTTGATTAGACTTAATCAAAAAGTCAATACTGTATTACACCTACGTGGCAAGTCAATTGAACAAGAGCGTGTTGCAGCTGAACGAGAAATTAACCGATCAATTGACGATCGAGAAGCCTCCGGCGGCACAGGTTAATTGTAATCCATTTGTAACAATCTTATTTCACCAATCATGGTAAATATTTGGTCAATTCAAGGTTACCGGTGAAAAAAATTCTATTCATTCTCAAACGCAGGGAAGATTTTAATGCTACTGTGCATAGTCACATCGGTATGCAAACTGGCCTTTACAACTCTGCTAAGTTTATGAACGATATGTTACTCAAACAGGGCATAGAGTCTAAGATGTCCGTAGTAGTAGATAATAACAGCATTGACAGAGAAGTACATAACTACAAACCCACTCACGTTATAATTGAAGCAGTATGGGTAACTCCTGAAAAATTTACAGTATTACAACGACTACACCCCAAGGTTAAATGGATTATTCGCATACATAGCGAAATGCCATTTATTGCTGGCGAAGGTTGTGCTATAGATTGGATAGGTGACTACAGCGGATTCAAGAATATTATACTTGCTATCAATGCACCTCGGATGTTGAAAGAACTTACATTTTATCTTCGTCATCGCAATCAATGGACAGAAGAACAAACGGCGGAACGTGTAATATATTTGCCTAACTACTATCCACAACAATACAAGAGCAAACCGTTAGATAAAACCAAAGACACCATTAATATCGGTTGCTTTGGTGCTATCCGTCCTTTAAAAAATCATTTGGTACAGGCATTTGCCGCTATAGAGTTTGCCGAGAGCATAGGAAAAAAACTACAATTCCATGTAAATGCAGGACGTATTGAAATGCAAGGCGGCCCTGTTATTAGTAATTTAAAAAGTCTATTCCAACAAATTAATGGACACGGGCACGAATTAATAAATCACCAATGGCGCCCGAGAGAAGAATTTTTAGAATTGTGTGCTCAAATGGACATAGGTCTACAGGTTAGTTTTAGTGAAACATTTAATATTGTTGGTGCTGACTTGATCAGCCAAGGCGTTCCACTAATAGGTACCGAGCGTGAGATACCCTGGGCAGTGGGACCGTTTTGTGCCGACCCAACCGATGGACAAGACATCATAAAAAAACTACAATTAGCCTACAATTCTCCAGAAATAAACGCAGAAGTACATCAGTGGTCATTAAGTAATTACACTAATGAAACAGCTAAGATTTGGACTAAATACTTCAAAGGATAACAAAATGAGTAAACATCACAAAGTAAAATCACACCACTGGTACGATGGTATTTTAAAAACTGTAGAACATACTTTTCATAGTTTAGAAGATGCTATGCAACACGTCAAAACAAGTGGAGCCGCACATGCCAAAGTTTATGATGCTGATCACAATCTAGTACACGCAGAAAATCCACCGGCTACTAACAGCTACGCTTAATTTACAATGTACTTATTAATATACATCCTGGTGATGACTCACATCACCATATTAAGTGTTACCTTGTATTTACATCGTAGCCAGGCACATCGTGGCGTAGAATTCCATCCTGTGGTCGCACACTTTTTTAGATTTTGGTTATGGCTTACCACAGGCATGATCACTCGGCAATGGGTAGCAATACATCGTAAACATCACAGATTCAGTGATCAACTTGGCGATCCACATAGTCCACACGTACATGGCATTTGGAACGTGTTATTCAAAGGTGTGGCTTTTTATGTTCGTGAAGGACGCAATGCCACAACAATGTTGAACTATGGAGCAGGCACTCCAGACGACTGGATTGAGCGTAACATTTATTCCCGGCACAGCAGATTGGGTGTTACCATAATGGGCTTCATAAATTTGGCCTTGTTTGGACCTTGGGGATTATTAGTATTGCTTGTACAGATACTTTGGATTCCATTCTGGGCCGCTGGGGTTGTCAACGGTGTTGGGCATTGGTGGGGCTATAGAAATGGCCAAACACGTGATTGTAGTCGTAACATTGTACCTTGGGCCGTCTGGATTGGTGGAGAAGAATTGCACAACAATCATCACCTGTCACCAGCTAGCCCTAAATTAAGTCTGCATTGGTGGGAATTTGATGAAGGGTGGATGTGGATACGTTTACTAAGTTATTGCAGACTTGCAAAGATTAGAACGGATGCCGTTTAAGGTAAACTGTTGCATAAATTCTTCTATCTCGCTGTTGCCCATGATTCTATAAGGCAAAAAATACATTTGTAGTACAACCCAAACCCATTGGTCTACCCACCAATCTGCCACAGGATTATTTTGTTGTGGCACGATATATGCCTGTCCAGTAGTTGGGTCGACCCGATACCAAGCGTTGTTCCATTGCGTCATAATACGTCTCCATTTCTGGACAGACATTTTTACACAAGGGTATTTGTGCTAGTGCTCGATCCCAATCGCCCGCATAATACAACTCTAAAAATTCTCTATGCTGATTTGATTCTGGTGCCAGTGTATATATATAAACTCCTTCAATCTTGCCTTTGACAGCAATACAATCCAGTTCAAATACCTCATATTCATCCTTTACCAATTCCGCAGTGCGTGAACCAAGTACAATCTTGACACCGTACGGTTTACTTTGTCCTTCCAATCTGCTCGCCAAATTGACGCCATCACCCAGGCAAGTATAGTCAAAGCGTTGATCAGATCCCATGTTACCCACCACAACACTTGCACTGTTGATGCCAAGACCCATGCCAAAAGC
>JGI24890J29729_1000845_pt1 | contig 16408 bp, 8 predicted proteins | sample FreactcultureFD7_FD_29729 | JGI IMG/M metagenome (IMG submission 29729)
CTGGTTTCTTTATGGCTAAAATCCCAGCGTGGTCGTACTCTTCTTTAAAGTTGTTTGAGACTTGTCCTAGAAAGTATCAGGCAGAAAAAGTAACAAAAGAAGTTGCTTACAAAGATACAGACGCCACAATATACGGGAAAGAAGTTCACAAAGTCGCAGAAGATTTTTTAAGTGGGAAAATTTCAGAAATACCTCCAAAGTTTAGTTTCATTCAGTCTTATTTATCTCGCCTTCAAGCCTTCCCCGGCGAAAAGTTTTGTGAAATTGAACTAGGAGTAAAGAAAGTTGATGGACGGTTGGTGGCCTGTGATTTTAAAGATCCTGAAGTTTGGTTTAGAGGTATTGCTGATCTGGTTATTATCAATGGCGATATGGGCTGGGTGGTAGACTATAAGACGGGGAAGAGTGCTAAGTATGCGGATACTAGGCAGTTAGCTTTGATGGCGGCGGCGCTGTTCTTGAAGTACCCTCAGCTAAAGAAACTAAAAACATCTTTGTTGTTTGTGGTATCCAAGGATTTCATCAAAGAAAATTTCCATGCAGAATATGGGCTTAGCATTTTTTCGGAGTTGGAAGGGCTATTGAACCACCGGGAAATCGCATACAATACGGGTACATGGAACCCGCGCCCTAATGGTCTTTGTAGGAAATGGTGTGCGGTAACGAGTTGTCCGCATAACGGAGAGTAAGATGCCTATTCCTAAAGAACAGCGCGACTATGCGCACGAGACCAAGCTAGAAAAGAAACGCCCCGGTGCGCATGACGCACGCATGGAACGACAACGTGCGCGTAGGGAGTTAGATAAAAAAGGAGTTGACCGCAAAGGAAAAGATATTGCGCACAAGAAAGCCCTCGCTAATGGAGGGTCTAACAAGGATGGGTTCACTCTACAGGCCCCCAAGACAAACCGGAGCTTCCCAAGGAAGTCGAACCATAAGCCAGTAAAGTGATTATAAAGAGTAAGGCAGTCAAGCAGCTTGCAAAAGATGCGGGCTTGCCGGATGAAGTAGCGGAAAGATACTTTGATGCGCTATGCGAATACACTTTTCGCGTAGCGAGAAGAGAACGTAAGTTTTGTAGGGATAAAATAAGGTCTTGGCAATTCTCCCGCGATGCGGGAAAATGTGAGTTGTTCCAAGTGCTTGTTGAAGACGCTGACGAGTACGATTTAATTTAAGGTTTCTCCGCGACCTACGCGGATGATGTGAGGATATATGGAAATTGTGCAGAACCGCGCGTTGGTTTTGTGTACGCGCAACCCCGATAGGGTGACTGAGGTTATCCCGCAGTCGCAGATAGTTGAAGAAGTAGCAACGCCCAATGGTGCCGGGTACCGGGTAGCTGTTAAGTGGTCTTTGCAAAATGCAAAGATCCTGCAGAACCTTGGGTTTAAGAAAGTCCCGTCACCCATCGAGGGTCAGTATAACTGGCCGGGGATGTATAAGCCGTTTGCGCACCAGATAGTTACATCTGGATTTCTGACCCTGCATCAGAGAGCCTATTGCCTAAACGACATGGGTACAGGAAAGACCTCAAGTGGTGCATGGGCGGCTGACTACTTGCTATCTAAAGGCGTAATCAGGCGAGTGTTGATAATTTGCCCCCTGTCTATTATGGACTCGGCATGGCGTGCGGACTTGTTTAAGACCGTTATGCACCGTAGGGTAGACATAGCGCATGGCTCCAAAGACAAACGGATCAAGGTCATTAACTCCGACGCTGAGTTTGTGATTATTAACTATGACGGTGTGGAGTCGGTACGGGATGAGATTGCGACAGGTGGGTTTGACCTCATTATTTGCGACGAAGCATCAGCCCTAAAAACCGCAACGACTCGACGGTGGAAAGTCATAAACAGTCTAATTAGGCCCGACACATGGTTGTGGTTGATGACAGGTACACCTGCCGCGCAGAGTCCGATGGATGCTTATGGCCTAGCTAAGATGCTGAACCCCCGCTCGGTGCCTAGTTTTGCTGGTGCCTTTAGGGATAAGGTGATGCTTAAACTCAGCACGTTTAGATACATTCCGAAACCTGAGGCTCAACAGATAGTTCATGAGGTGCTACAACCCGCAGTCAGGTTCACTAAAGAAGAATGTCTGGATTTACCGGATATGACGTATAACGAGCGAACAGTCCCCATGACTACGCAACAGGAGAAATACTACAAGCTACTGCGTAAAGAACTTTTGATCCAGACAGCGGGGGAGGAAGTTACGGCGCTCAATGCCGCCATTCAGATGAACAAGTTGCTTCAGATTTCTTCGGGCGCGGTGTATTCCGATACTGGCGAAGTGGTGGAGTTTGACTGTTCGCACAGATTGTCCGAAATGACGGATGTTATCCGGCAAAGTAGCCATAAGACTTTGGTGTTTGCCAACTTTAAACATGCTATAGCCACCATACGGAAACACTTGAATAAGGAAGGCATAACGTGTGACGTTATACACGGGGCAATAAGTGCCAAGAAGCGCACAGAAATCTTTGCGGACTTTCAACAAAAGCCGGATATACAAGTATTGATAATTCAACCTCAAGCCGCATCCCATGGCGTTACACTCCATGCGGCCAATACCATTGTGTGGTTTGGACCCATCACAAGTACAGAGACTTATCTACAAGCTAACGCCCGTGTGTACCGGGCAGGGCAAAAGAACCCATGCACCGTGGTGCATTTAGTGGGCAGTGATGTAGAACGTAAACTTTATAAAGCCTTGGAAAACAGGACTTTAGCTCAAAATACGTTGTTAGCTATGTATAAAGAAGCGATTGGGGCTTGACAACTTTGTAAGATTGGGGTATTATAACACTACGCCGCTAAGGTAGCGGTTGATTGGAGGAGTTATGGACGTTAAAGCAGATGTTTTGATTAAGGCTTTTAATAAGCTACGAACCGCCCGCAAACAGTTGGATGAGCAGTTCAAGGCTGAGGATTCGGAATTAGCTAGACAGCAGGATATGATCTCTGAGAAACTGGCGGATCTTTGTGACATGGCCGGGGTAGAGAGTCTCAAGACTCCGTTTGGATCTGCAACCCGTGGCATAAAAACCCGCTATTGGACTTCCGATTGGGGAAGTATGTATGACTTCATAAAAGAGCACGATGCCATGCATCTGCTGGAGCAACGTGTGCATCAGACTAACATGAAAACATTTTTGGATAATCATCCTGATGTGCATCCTGTGGGTTTGAATGTAGATAGGCGGTATGTCATTACCGTGAGGTCGAAATGACCGATAGACCTGAGTACATTGCTTCCCTCGCAATGGCCGCAGAATTTCTAGGTGTGAGTAGGATGACTATTTACACTTGGAGGAAAGAGGGTAGACTTAGAGAATACCGCTTTGGGCCTACAAAGCGTGTGTGTTTTAAATGGGCTGATCTGGAGGCGCTGCGCGCTGAACGGGATGCTAAATTGTCCGACAAGGAGTAAGAAGATGAGCGATATTGCAATGTTTAAAGATGGCGCGGCCCTTCCTGCTTATTTGCAGAATGGTGTCGATGATTTTACCCGTAAGCTGGCTAGTAAAAGCGGCGGTGGTAAGCGTATATCCATTCGGGGTAGCGTTTTCCGCATGATTGTGGATGGCAAGGAAGTTGCTACGAATGAAGACCGCGCTATGGAAGTAGTGGTGGTAAACGTGGCTGAGCATAACAGCCGAGCGTATTACTCTGGTGTGTATCAGGAGGGTCAGAACGCAGGTCCTGATTGTTTCTCCAACGACGGTAAGACCCCAGATCCGCGCGCTGAAAATGTGCAGTCTACTAAGTGCGATGGATGCCCTATGAACGTCACCCCGGTGGGTGGTAAGAGTCGCCCTTGTCGGTACAGCCGTCGCCTCGCCGTTGTTATGAGCAACGATATTGCGAATAGCGATGTGTATCAGCTGACCCTTCCTGCCCAGTCTATTTTTGGTAAGGGCGAAGGCAACAAAATGCCGTTTCAACAGTACATTGATTTCCTTGCTAATTGGGAGAAGGGTATCCCCCTCCGTGCTGTAGTTACAGAACTGCGTTTTGATACTGGATCGGCTACCCCCAAGCTGACCTTTAGGCCCATTAAACCGCTTTCTGAAGATGATTATTTTGCGGCGGTAGCCAAGGGAAGTACGCCGGAAGCCATCCAAGCTATCTCATATAATCCTGCTCCTCCCCGCAAAGAAGAAGTAGGTTCCAACGGTTTTGTTGCTAAGCCTAAGGCTATCGAAGCCCCGGAAGAGACGGCTGAACCTGTTGTTAGAGAGAAGAAATCCAAGGCCGCACCTCAGGATCTTGATTCTGTGATTGCAAATTGGGGCGACGACGACTAATATCGTCAGCCGTCTTATGGGGGACCCCGCCTCCTTGGGGTCCCTTTCTTCTCTTTAACATCGCAGGGTCTTTATGCTTATTACAAGGAGTGAGTTTTTTAAGAGAGTCCTGCCGTCTACAGGATACTTTTGTCTTGTGGGGTTAATGCACGATAAATCAGGGAAACCCATACAGGAGTTCTACCCCATTCAAGAGGCTATTGACGGGGCCGTAGATGCCCGGATTCTGGAACTCCAGAACGCCTACCGAGAAATATATTTCTGTTGCGCGACTTTAAAAGACGCTCAAGGACGGCGTACAGCTAAGAATTCAGTAGGTTACAAGAGCTTCAGAGCCGACATAGATTGCGGACCCGCCAAAGACTACGGTTCCCATAAGAAGGGGCTTGAGGGTCTACAAAAATTTCTGGAAGCGACAGGCTTGCCTCTCCCTATGATCGTCAACTCCGGTGGGGGTTGGCACGTTTACTGGACCTTAGATAAGGTCATCGACTACAACACATGGAAGCCTCTGGCTGACGCGCTTAAGACGGCTATGGAAACCCTAGATTTTAGGTGTGATCCCTCAGTCACTGCAGAGGGTGCGCGAATCCTGCGCATACCGGGAACCCTTCATCAGAAGGACCGGGAAAACCCCAAAACAGTAGAAGTCATAAGTCTAGCTGACCCCATGACGGTTGAAGAGTTTACTGCCCTAGTTAGGCCGTACATGCCCGATGCCCCCATTGAAGGCATGGAGTTATTTGCAGGTGTTTCGGGTCTAGAAGATCCTTTGATGAAGACGCTTGTATCTAGTAGTGAGAAATTATTCAGTAAGATTTTGTCGGTAAGTCTAAAGCCTTTAGAAGTAGTCGAGACTACTGAGGTTATGACTGAAGAGGGCGATATAAAATTAGAAAAAAATAAAGTAGTCCGTAGTTCGGGATGTGCTCAGATTGCCTATATTTATAAAGACCAACCAGACATTCATAGGGATTTGTGGCGGGCCGGGTTGTCCATTGCCCGTAATTGTTCCGATTGGGAAGAAGCGATACACATTATTTCCCGTGATGATGAGGACCGTTATTCTGTTGAGGGCACGATATCGACAGCAGAAGACACTCTAGATAAGCCCCAACTGTGCAAGACCTTCCAGAGTTTAAATCCTAGCCTATGCCTGACATGCCCCAAGAAAGGCAAGATCAATACGCCCATTACGCTGGGTTTGACCATCATGCACGCTACACCGTTGGATAACATACAGGAGGATGTGTGGCATCAAGGGCTTGGGGAACATACAAGTATTGAAATTCCTGCGGCCTACCCCAAACCGTGGTTTAGGCCCAAAACGGGTGGAGTCGCATTCATGGGGCCTCTGAATGATAGCGATGATACGGATGAGGATTCCGCACAGATAATTTACTCCAACGACATTTGGGTTCAGAAGCGGTTGAATGATCCTACTTTTGGGGCTATGGTTCAGATCGCCCGTATCCTGCCTAAGGACGGCATAAAAGAGTTTACGATACCTCTGGCGGCTGTAAACAAAAAGGATAAATGCGCGGATTACTTAGGCTATAACCACGTAGCTATCGCACCGAGCAAACTGGGGGCTATGCAGAGATACCTTATAGACTGGGTAAAGTATTTAGAAGATCAAGGTCGCTGGTCAGAAGCGCGGGATCAGTTTGGATGGCACGAAAACAACACACGGTTCTTAATCGGTGGTCGAGAAATCACAACTGATGGCACCGTAGTATATAGCCCGCCCTGTTCAACTACGGAGGAGATAGCCCCTCTATATACAGCAAAGGGCGACCTAGCCGTATGGCGCTCAGTTATAGATCACTACAACACACCCGGTAACGAGGCTAGAGCGTTCACGTTTATGATTAGCTTTGGTTCACCACTATATACATTTTTTAATGTTAGCAGCATGATCGTGCATCTCACTAACGCAGAATCGGGTGTGGGTAAAACGACCGTACAATACGCTGTCAACAGTGTGTGGGGTGAACCTAAAAAGACCATGCTGACCGAGCATGACACGCCCCTATCTAGACAACAGCGCGCGGGCGTTATGAAGAATATTGTTATCTGTGTGGACGAACTGACCAACATGGAAGGGGGGGAAGCCTCCGATTTCGCCTTTAACTTTTCAGAGGACAGGGCGCGGAATCGTATGCAGTCTCAAGTTAACGCAGAACGTCGTAACAATGTTACATGGTGTATACCCTGCATCAGTTCAGGCAACAACAGTATGAATGACACGTTTAGAGCGCATCGTAGTTCCCCTCAAGGTGAGATGCGGCGTCTCCTAGAACTGGAGATTATTAAAGACAATTCGCTTACTAAAGCACAATCTGACCATATGTTTAACCACCTGCTTAGGGACAACTATGGGCACGCTGGTGAGGAGTTGATGAAGTATGTGGTTCCTAATCTCGAAGAAGTAATAAAAGAGGCTTTAGAGGAACAGAGACGGTTTGATGCCGAGGCATCGTTTGGTTCTTCGGATCGTAATTATTCTGCATTGTGCGCATCCGCTATCACTATGGGCCGTATTGCTAAGCGGCTCGGACTGCATAATATTGATATGGATCGTATACGGGCGTGGGCCGTTAAGCATGTTGGTAATTTGGCAGAAGCCGCGACCGTTGCTGGTGCCGTGGACGCTGGGGCAGCGTTAGGTCAGTTTTTGAACGAACATAACAGGAACATTCTAGTCATTAACGACATTGAAGTGCCAGAGGGGTTGCCCTCGACCGCGTTTAGAGAACCTTTCGGGGAGTTGATAGTTCGCTATGAGCCTAAAGCCCGCAGAGTCTATATAGCGCGGAATAAAATACAAACGTGGTGTTCTGCACAGCGGATACCGTTTGCACCTATGTGGGCTAAATTAAAGGAGCAACAGTCCGTAATGCCTGATGAGCGTATGTGTCTCAGCCGGGGTACGTCCATCCCCGGAACTCCTGTCTGGGTTGTGGTCTTGGATGCCGACAAGATCGGCTGGCATATTGACATGGCGGATTTAGTGCATTAACCTACGCCCAGTAATCGTTTTCTCTCCTGTGTTGGTACTCAGCCGCTGTCATCTCCCAGCGGCTTCTTTTTTGAGCTTTCTTTTGCTCTCTTCGTAGACTTCAGCGCCTTGCTGAATAAACCCATTACGAACTCGCAGCATGTCGTTATAGCGAAGTTGCCTTTCAGCTTCAGGCATCTTTGTGTTTTCTAAAGTTTCCATAGATTTATCCAGTCGCTGTATGTTCTCGCGGAATTGCCGTAGCTGGGGGGCAATCCTCAATAGTTCTTTAGATTCTGGATCAGTCCAAATTTTGTTGTACTGCTCTGCAAAACCGCGGGAAGCCTTTCTTGTAGCTACAGAAACCATTTGCTCTGCGGTTTCCGCAGCCTCGTAGAACACGGGGGCTTTCTCGACATTCTTGGGGTTAGTGTAGATAGCCTTGGCTACTGGGTATTTCTGAGTTACGTCCTTATCGTAAAGCGATATGCCTTCTTTAGAGGCTAGGTATAGATCAGCCATCATAGCCGACATGTTATATAGCTCACCCATAACTCCTCGACCCAGAGCATCCATCTTCACAGGGGATACACCCAACTTACCGAGATCGTAGTCTTGTACGAGTTTCTTGGCTATTTCAGAAGCCCCTTTATCCCGGTACTCGGCTGGAAGCCGCTTAGCCCCCACGCCCTCAACTTCTCGACCAAGGTTAATATCGTACCCAAAAGCCAGCTGAGCCATTAACGCTGGAAGCATAGGCATCATAGGAGGTAGCATTTTTGACTGCGCCACTTCTGCACCAATACCTGTGGCTTGTTCTGGTGTGAGGTTCCCAGTGTACGTACGGATCAGCAGTTCAGGAATAAACTTAAATAGGAACGCAGGTTCAAACCCGGCGGCTACAGGAGTCCAACGATCTTCTTTGTCAGATGGCATGAAATAATTCATGGTCCATTCAGAGTCCGACGCATTGCGATACTTGGGATCATTGAGCATAGCCAGTGTATACAGGCCAGTCATATATGCGGTACCTACCGCACGACTCCAGAAAAGTTCTTTAGCTTGGGCTTTCTCTCGTGCATTGAGGTGCATACCCGTGGCGTTGCGGGCCAAGTTATCTAAGCTGTTCAGCGATGCGTTAAAGAACGGAGTCATACGACCCATTTCCCGTGCCACTTGGTTAGCACCTTTGGTGCTGAAGTTAGCAAACTCAGAAGCCTTCATAGCCGCAAAGTCATTGAGTTTCTCGCCCGTAAGTCCTAGCTTAGCCCCTTCCTTCTTAGCTTGATTAAACACAGATACGCGGGTTGCGGCATCGAACGATGAATGGATATGGTTCCACGTGTCGAGAATCTTCTTGTAGCCGGGGGTTTTGGTTATGGCCCTAGAGAAGTTTTCAGGCTCCAACTGAGATTCCGCATAGCCCGTAGTTCCGTACTTAAATAACTCTTTTGATTCCGGTGATATTCCGACCAGAGCTTTCAGGGTGTGTAGAAGCGTCGTGGCTGGGTTTACGAAACCAGTTCTAGAAGTAAAGTTGGCGGTCAACGGCTCGCGCGTAATGGAACGTACCCAGTACACAGGGTTTTTAATAGCCCCGAAACGCAACGTGTTAACCAGACCACTGGTCAAGTCATTGAATACCCAATGAGACAACGGACCCATTTCAAGCGATTGCGCTATGCCTTTATCGGGAACCTTCCAGTATTCGTTTTTACCATCCCGTTTAACTAGCACGGCTAGGGGGTCATTCTTGTGGGTACGCTCGACCTCACCTAAGAGGCGCATCTGTTTAACGGCGGTAGCCCGCACATGGTTTTTGTATCCACTCGTATACATTTGCATCCAACTGCGAAGCATATTTTCCGGAACATTAACCTGATGCGTACCACCCTTAATCGCTTTGCGTGTGGTTAGAGATTTGGCACTACCACCAAACATACGTAGGTTTTCGTCTTGTTGATCCTTAAGATCCTGCAGAGATTTGAATAGCGGGATGTAAGGTCTGGATTTCCAGTCAGCGGCAGTTGCTTTATCCAACACTCCACTCTTAACAAGGAAATCTACAGCCTCTCTATTGATAGCATGAGTACGATCTACCCATTCTTGTAGCTTAGGACTACGACGCAGAAGGTCATGTGCCCACTTAATATCCTCCGGGCTGACCAGTTTTTCCAAACCCTCCATAGGGGCTTCGCCGTGCCGCTCTTCCAAAGCCTTAGCTTCTTCTATTAACCCATCAGCCAACTTGGTGTACTTGGTTTTATCTTTGCCAGTAGCAGTCTTAGCCGCAGCTTTTAGGGTAGCCGCATAGTCTCTGTATTGAGCAACCTTCTCCCTTCCTGCCCCCGACTCTTTTGCCCATTGCTCACCCATGAGTACACGCAGAACTGCCATAGCATTGTCTTGATCTACGTCGAGCTTATCGGAGTCTGTGAACCACTTATGTAGTGCCAATTTGGGATCGGCTTTGATTTTCATCATGCCGCCTTCGGAAATATCCGGTGCCCCCATACGTAGGGCGTTGGCAAACAAATGACCAACACCGTCCATTTGATTACGCAGAAGATCCGCACGAATACCCGTAGATTCTCCAAAAGTCTCTAATTTCTGCAGAGCTTTTGCTATGGGCGCAGACTGCGCTGTGAGTTGTTGCCTTGTCTTGGTAGCCAGATCAGAGCGTGTTTCGCTATCCGTTATAACTTTAAATACACCCTTAGCTGCATCTTTAGCATTGGTAGCAAACTCTTCGCTTGAGGACGGCGCTTTCTTTATGAGCTTATCTATGCGTTCTTGATCTTCTGTAGTTCGTCTAGCATACATTCTTTCCGCGGTGGCTCCGTGGGTTTGTACTTTCTCACCGCGTTTTAGAATTGCATCGGCCATAGGACCAAAGTCTTCGGCTTTCAACCAATCTGTACGGCCCGTTATCTTATACGCTGTACGGCGCATCCATGACATAAACCGTTTTACGATGGGTAAGTTCGGCGCGTGTTGGCTCAGATACGCCAGTGCCTCTTCATGGACTTTCTCAGTTTTTGTGTCTTTAGGGACGCGATTATAGGCGTCTATAACCTGTTGGTTGCCCTGCTCTTTAAGGGCCTGTAGATGGTCTAGGATCTTTTGAAATTCTGGATCTGTTTTACCCAGACGCTTTGCATGTACAGCGACTTCGTGGCGGAGGAGTCCATGAATATCCTCACCCTTACCGATGTTATCGGCAATCAAAACTACTCGCTTAGTTTTAGGATCGTAGAAACCTTTTACATCATGCTCAACGCCCTCCGCTTCGCGGGTAGAGACTTCTAATTTAGGCGTATTTTTACCGTACTTTTCAGATAAAGCTACGCGCAAGGTGTCCGGGGTATGGGCATTTTCTGCAGGCTCTCCCTTCGCTGCTATTAGGTCCCGTTTGGTCGTATCGAACTTGCCTACGTTACCAGTGGCGGATTTAATTTGTGTTGAATCAAACACGACAAATTCCGCTGAAGTATCTTCCCACGGTCTGTCGCCCAATTCTTCCCCGCTGATTTCAGAAGCCATGATACCGTCATAATCAGCTTTCTTGAGCGCCTTCTGTATGAACTCTTCTCGGTCCCCATTGATAACGCCTAACTCTTCAACACTGGGTTTGCGATCTTTAGCGTAGTCCTCCCCCACATAGTCTAGCCAAGCCTTATAAGCAGTTCCAAACTCAGGCATCTCTTGGCGCAATTTAGTTATATCAGCGTCTGTAAATCCCTGATGCCAAATGAACGGCTTTTTTATGTTTAGGTAAACAGGCATTAAATGAACATTATCTGACAGCTCAGGATTAGGGTCTCCATACCCAGAATACTCTTCATTAGGGTCTCCATACCCAGAATACTCTTCCGCCTTTCCCTTGTGCCCAAAATAAAACCCTTTACCTAAAAAATGTCCTGAGCGTATCTTTTTGTACTCAAAGGATGGGAAATCTTTGTTGGTTCCATGAAATAGTTTAATCGGTCTACCTTGTTCATCGACAGCTTTAGTCCCCTCAAACCCCTTCCAGAAGTTCTTTATCCCTTCATCAGTAGGATGTATGCGTTGACCCGTGCTGTCATGCACTGGGCGTTTGGTTCCGTCTACATCAATATGGGTAGGCTCTTCCGCTTTAACCTCAGGCGCTTTAGCGGCTTGCATTTCTGCAATGCGTTTAATTAGGGCTTCAGCATCAGTGTCTTCTGTGGGGGCTGCGGCTTTTGGGGGCTTAGGCTTGGGGGCTTCGGTAGTTGTAGGTTTTACTTCAGGCTCGATCAGATCAAACTCATAGCCGCCCTGTTCCTGTACTTTCTTAGCGGCCTCCTCACGAGCCGCGGCGGCTTTAGCTTCTATTTGAGTTTCTAAATCAGATTTTATTTGGGTGTCTACCGTTTTCTTAGCCGTTTGCAGTTTCCGAATAAGCCCTTCAACGCTTTGAATTTTTGTGTTTGTTTCAGATACAAGCGCAGTGTCGCCCGCCGCTGTCGCAGCTTTCTTACGTGCGGTAAGTTCCCGCATGGCTGCATGAGCATTACCTAAATGCTGGACTAACTCAGTGACCTTGGGGGTTAGTGGGTGCACTGGTTCAGGCGTCGTTAAAGGTGCTTCTTCAACTTCAGGCGCTTTTAAAGGTGCTTTTTTAAGTGCTTTTTCGGGTGCTTTAGGTGGTTCTATTTTTTCTTCTGGGACTTTGATTTCAGGAGTTTCGATCCTTTGTCCGCTTGGTTCCACTCCTTCGCTAGGGATTGTTTGATCCCTACCTTCTTCGCGAATGATGGGTTGTGGGCCGCCGCTGCCATCAGGCGCGCCTGTTTCGGGGATTTGCTCGGCACTGGGGGCCTCCTTGGGTTGTAACTGATCTCGTAACGCGGTCATCGCGTCTACGTCTTTAACTTTGAGACGAGGATTGGTGATCGCATCTTCAAGCACCTGTACGATAGTCGCATGGTGCTCTGGGTTATTTACATCAAGCTGGGCCAGAGCTTTATAAGCATTATTCTTTGAACTAAGACCGAGATCTTCGTAGTATGGCTTAGGCGTTTCGGATACGGGTGTTTCTTGAACTGAAGGAGGAGGTGGAGCTACTACTTGTTCTTCTTGGCCCGGAGGTGGAGCTACTACTTGTTCTTCTTGGCCCGGAGGTGGGGGTGGTGGGGCTTGTTCTTTAGGCTGCAATCCTTCGATGGTACTGCGGGCTTGCTCTTCGAGATTTGGAGCGGCGGGTGCTGCGGCAGCTTTTTCTTGGGCGGCGCGGTCTGCAGCGTCTATTTCAGCGGCACGATCCGTTATTTCTTTCTGTTGCTGAAGATAGTCAATCTTACTCTGTCTAGCGCCCTTAGCTTTCAATGCCCCCGGTATAGCGACAGGTGACATCCATGCGGCACTTTCTAACTCTTCGCCCAACTCAGCCGGGGTCTGGAGAGGTTGATCTAGGGCAGCACGCTGCGCCGCTTCCGTACCAGCCATGACGCCAAAGCCCGCACCTGTAGAGGTACCAAGACCCTTAACGACATCCATGAACCGATTGCCCAGCAGCTTACTAGCTTCCTCTACCCCGCCTCTCTCATACGCTTTTTCAATGGCTTTACCCGCAGCGCCGCCAAATACTTTATCCATCGCGCCGCCCGCAAGGGTATGCGGGAGTCCTACGGTAGCCAAAAGACTACTAACAGATGCGCCTAACTCGGCTTTCCATTCATCGACGGGAACACCAGCTTCTTTAGCTTTACGGGTGATATCACCCATAGATGCAACATGTTCAAGAGCCAGTTTACCCGCAGTCATACCTGCGCCGCCGGGAATGAAATTAGCCCCATAACGACCCACAGCCGTAGCTAGTGGGTAAGCGCCCTTAGCAAGAAACTCGGTACCAATACCCTGTAGTTTGCCTTCTTTATAGGCTTCTTCTACTTGTTCGGGCGGGATCTCGGTAATGTCTTGCTTAGCCTGTTCGCCCATTTCCTTGGACTTGGCTTGCCACTCCGCGGCTTTTTCAGGGTATCCCAGCATTTCAGCAAAGTGCGAACCACCCCCATACAGGGAGGATACTAACTCACGCCCGCCGCCCAATAGATTACCACCCAGTTCTGGCAGGACATTACCTTGTGAGGTTTGGGCTTCTGAGGCTTTGGCTTCTGAGGCTTTGGCTTCTTGCGGAGTCTGGGCGTTGCTCCAGAGATACTGGGCGAGTTCTGGATGTTCTTTAGCCGCTTCAGCAATAGCTGTTTGCTGATCCATGCCGTTGGGTACGGTGAGAATCCCACCATTAGGAAGTTCTAATTCGTATACGCCCGCGCTTTGCGGCTGCTGTTGAGGCTCATTATATGAGCCTGTCGGTGTGGCACCACCTGAATATTCAGAGTATTTCTGGAGAATGTTATTTACATAATCTCGCGTTTCAGGCGGTGCGGTTTGCTTCCAGAGATCCGACTTCAGAGCGTTTCTATTCTCGCCCCAGTTATAAGCCGCCAGCACTTTCTCTATGTTGCCACCAAACTTCTTATGCAAGTCTGCATTATAGGCAAGCTGAGCATCAATAGCCGCAGAAGGATCGAAGGGGTCTCCTTTACCGTACCTAGCCCAAGTACCGGGAATAAACTGGGTCAGCCCCCGCGCATCTTTAGGAGATACTGCCTTGGGATTAAAGTTACTTTCAGCCCATATTTGGGCTTTGATTAAATTAGGATCTTGCCCAGCAGCAATGGCTTTTTCATAGATCAAGTCATCGTAGGGAGTGCGTGGCCCGCCTAATTTCCCTGTATACGCCTGTTGCGGGCGTCGCTGAGCCTGCGGAGTTTTGGGGGTCTCTGGACTTTCCGTTTCGGGCGCTGCTTCTGGTTGTGGGTAAAGCGATCCAATCAAATCATCCAGAGATACAGCCATGTTCAGCGCCCTTCAAAAGGTTAAGTAGCGTATATTCTACTACTATCTAGCGGGTGGTGGTTGGTATCCTACTCTAGGAATTTGTTGGGGCAGGGCTACCGATGTAGCGCCGGGTGTATGGCCTAAACCTGACGCAGTAATACTCTCAAAAATATCCCGCGCTTTCTGTTTAATCCACTCCATATCTAGCTGATGGCCTGCTTCTTTAGCCATATTAGTAGCCACAGTCCATGCCTGAGCTTGGGCATCCATGATGTCATTTTGAGAAGCCATTCCCTTAGAACTTTGCCCACCAGCACGCGCAGTTGCTGCATCTACTTTCCCTGTATTTTCCAAGCGGATTTGAGCCAACTTATTAAGTTGTTCTTGCTGCATTTCAGCGCTCTTAGCTTGAGTACCGAGAACACTCTTAAGGGCTTCATGTCTTGCGGTGTTATGTTGGGTTTCTTCATTCAATCCCAAAGCATCAATTTTAGCCTGCAGTGTATCTTCTTCAGCTCCGTGTTGACCCCTAGAAGCCAGCCCCGTCAATACTCCTGTACCAATCCGTTGTGATAGATAACCCCGACCGCTTAGCATTCCAGCGATCCCAGCGGCAACATCTTCAAGGTTATGTGACTTAGAACTTTCCGCAAGGCGTTTTTCCATAGCACCTTTGAGTTCCGCAGCTTTAGCATGATCGCCTGCATACAGACTCGCCAACCCCTCAACTTGTTTGTCAAAAGATAGCTTTGGTACTTTGGAAGAAGACTCCCCGGAGGTTCTTTCAGCCGTAGGCGTAGGTTCGTCCCCTGTATCCACTACAATTGTTTGGCCCCCATCGCCCGAAGGAGGCGCATACGGGGTAGATCCCAGCGAAGCTAAATCAATCTTAGGCATTCGGGAACTTGGTGATTCATCCATATAGGAAAAATCTGGGTTTTGATTTGTCGCATTTATAGCTTCTGAAAGCCCCGCAGCGTCTATAGGCGTTTGATCTTCAGATTGAGTATCGTTGTGGCCTAGTTTGGCGGCACTAAGTTCCCGACGTTTGGATGGAGATGGTTCCGTAGTTTTATAATAATCCTGCGCGCTTTGCGAAGGCGTGTCATCAATATCAACAAGATTGTCTAATGTCCACGACGGACCCCAAGAGGTTTCGTGGGAACTTAATTTAGGATGGGGAACGTCTAAGTAACCACCGCCCGCATACCCCCGCACAGGACCGCCCTGAGCGAGCGATACTAATCCACCCGTTGCCATCTGGGGAGTATTTTCTGGGGCTGCGCCGATACCCGCATTACGCATAGGATCTTGTTGCGCGGCTTGGTTAAACGCCATTTGATTAGGGGCTACCGCGCCAATACCGGGGCCTTGGGGTGCAATCGAAGCTAGTTTTTGTTGAAGTACCGTCCCTTGTGGTGGGGCCGGATGGGGTTGCCGGGCTTCTTGTTGAAACTGCGTAGCCATAGCTAGAGCCAACGCTTCGGGGCTTTGTGGATTACCTTGTACCTGCTGGGCCACTGCCTGCAACTGTTGAGGGGACGCATACTTCAGAGCCGAAAAAGCATCGTTAATCTGCTTGGTATAGTCTTGGTTGGTGACAATTCCCGGCATTACCGTGCTCCTCGCTTGATGAAGGGACCATTTACTCTACCGCCTCTTTTAAAAGTGCCGGGTTGTTTGCTGCCCGTAGTGCCCGTACTACCCGCTGTTGAAGGCTGTGAGTTGATAGCATTTAAAGCCCCAGCATTGATAGTACTAGGCATATTCAAGAAGTATCGAGCATTATTAGTCGTAGCATCCAATCCACTCTGACCCAGAGACTGCCATGACTGAGCCAAATTACCCATAGCCCCAATATTGTTTAACCCAATCTGACTTTGCGTCGCGCCCAAATTACCTAGACCCGTAGCCATGTTGCCCATCATGCCGTAAGCACCCAAGTTCTGCTGGTTAGCACTAAGACCCGCGGCCTGATTAGCCATACCTGCTTGAAGGGCGTTCTGAGCATTAGCCAAACTTGCTTGAGTTCCTAATGAGGCATTCTGCATGGCGGCTTGAGTCCCCAACTGCGCATTTGTCAGAGAGGCTTGAGTACCCAACTGAGCGTTTGTCAGACTGGCGGTGTTCCCCGCAGCTGCCGTAAATTGTGAAGCTGCATTCTGAGCAATCTGATTCTGCTGTGCGGCAGTTAACTGCCCCCCGTAATTAGTCTTTGCGGCGTCAAG
>JGI24890J29729_1000846_pt1 | contig 16405 bp, 13 predicted proteins | sample FreactcultureFD7_FD_29729 | JGI IMG/M metagenome (IMG submission 29729)
TTACGAGTTTGTAAGGCATTCTCTATAATACAATAACAATTTGTGTTAGTTGTTTTGCTCGGGTGATCGCCGTATATTTTAGATTTTTCGTCATTCGGTTATAATTAAAGATTACGATATCGTTATCAATTGTCGCACCTTGCGATTTATGTACAGTCGCACAGTACGCCAGAAGAAAATAAGTATGAAACTCCTCTATAGGAATTGTGATAGACCATTCGCCGTCGGGGCGTTGCGATACAGCCGTAAAGGTAGTATCGTCTATAGACGTAATCGTAAAGCATTCATTATTAGCGAACATTAACTCGCCCTCGCCGTCTTCTACTCGCTTATTCATATGTGCGAGTATCGGGAGACCGACGTATAGGTATGCGTCTTGCTGTTTGGAATCCGTCTTACCCTCGGGGGCGATGAACGGTTCAAATATATATTCTCCGCCTACCTGTTCGCTGTGGTACTCGTTCATTAATTGATTGATAGACTTACGGGTCTCGTTGTAGTAACAGATAACGTTCTTACCGTCTAAATACTCAGGGGTGATATCGTCGCCGTTCTCCGTCTGTACTACGGCGTAGTCTGTAGTATCCTTCTCCCATACATTCTCGGCGAAGTTCCATAGCGGAAGGTCGTATCGCTGTCGTTCTATAAACTCAATACGGCTATAGTTGCTAAGATACTTCATCGCCGAGCACTCAAAGTAATCTACAGGCTTTGCGAGTTGTTCTACAGGTGGAACCTGTCGGTAGTCACCGCATAAGACGAAGTACGCATTAGGCACAACGATTTTAAGTTCTACAAGCCTACGCCATAGGAACTCGCCGATCATAGACACCTCGTCTATGAGGATCAGTACCTTACGGTTCTTGAAACTCTTGAGCCAGTCTAGATTTAGTTTTCCGTTCTTATCTATCTTTAGAAACTTATGAATCGTTGTACCGCCGACTTCTAGACAGGCTCTATTTGTAAAGGCGATCTTATAGACGACACCGTCAGGATTTTCCTTCTTGAATCGCTCCTCTAGTCCGAGAATGTTATACGACTTGCCGGTACCGGCTCGGCTTACGTTACAGAGTCCCTTAGTACGCATCAGCAAAGCATACACCTCGTCTATCTGCGATGAACTGGTAATCTCCTTGTAGTGGATCCAGTCACTCTCTACAGTATCTAAATGTACCGCCCGAGTCTCTGCGGAGTGCTCCATCGTAAGGATTCCGTCCTCGTTGAAATCGGGATAATCGGATAACCTATACGAGCCAGGTAAGGCACCCTTACCAGCAAGAGTAAGGGAGCCACCTCGGATTAGGGCACAGTCGGTTTTACGCCATACGCAAGTACCCCCGCTACGCTTAATCATATTGTATAAAGCAATGTTTGCCTGATCTAGTATCTGAATGTACATAGGGATATTGTTTTCAGCCTGTAAGATTGTAGTAGAATAACCATACACATACACACCCTCTACCCTATACATAAAAGTAGGGTTGTTGTGAAACTCAGGGGCGGTAAAGTCATCATATACTACGCTTACGTCGGTATTCATAAAGCACTTGTATTTCTCGGTCTGATGCTTTCCGTATAGACCTGTAATCGTATTTGTAAGCACCTTCATTAAATCCTTCTCGCCCTTACATAGTACGCCGATAGCGTCTAGTAGTTTCTGAAAATACGTCTTAGGCAGAGACTTAACAGACGGGACACAAACCGACACAATTTCTATAGGGATCTTCTCGGCGATCGCCATACGTACCATTGTATGACTATAGATATTATCGGAGTGTAGAAGCGTCATATCGGAAGTCTTGACGTAGTACAGACCAGGTACGATACTACCGCCCTTGTAAGGTACGAAGGTATCATTAAACCCGAACTGTAGCCACTCATCAAAGGGCTTCTGTATAACACTTGTATAAGCCTTTGTAATATCCGCACAGAGCAGACCCGATAGGTCCCGTAGTTCTTCCGTTGCTCCGTAATGCTGTCGCCACTTGATACCCTCGGTCGTCATCAATTTGAACATATGAGGATTGAATACGCTCTTCTGCGTATAGCCGTTGTCTTCTAACAATTTGTACAGGTGAGTAAATACGGTATCGCCTACGTAAGGCAGTTCGTTTATCTCGGCGATCTTCTGAGCGGTAGCGACCGTAGTATCATTTTCAAATATGTAGCGTTTGCCTTGTAGGGTAAATCCCTTGAGCCCGTCGGCGGTCATTTGTATATTCTTGAACGGATAGACTTGAGTACCTAGCGACTTCATCGTCTCTACCATAAACTCTACGGTAGTCTTACCTGTAGGCTTCTCTCGTACTTCAATATCTAATACCTTAGGTGCCCAAGTCTTAGGGATATTTGCCTTCTCTACATCCGTCTTACGTAGTCCTATACGGCTAATAATCATATTCTTATTGGTAACGGCGTAGAAGTGGTTGTCTTTGATTTGGAAAATAAGAGGGGGTAGCGACTTGTTAAGGCGACTAGGTTTAAAATTATTGATTACGGTTTCCTTCTCATCCATAGCATACATATTACAACCGACCGTCTCACAGAACGCCTCTAGTTGTACGATAGACACACCATCTACCCTAGGATTCGTATCTACAAGTCCGATATGATGGTTAAACATATAGTAAGGCTGATCACCTGGAAAGAATGTAATATCGGTACGCTTCTTGAGTTCCTCTTCCTGGTCGGGGCTGTAAAGCATTTTCAGAGAGTGGCTATAGCCTTTGAATAGGAAATCTAGGCTCTCGTAATTACAGATAGACTTACAGCCCTTCAGGTCACCGTATCGCCAGATGAGGAAATCATAGACACAAGTACCCTTACCTGTATCCCATACCTGATCTGGTCGTCCGTCTAGGGCGAGTGCGGTAGCCTGTCGCATCAGATTAATACGTTTATTCGCCTTAGCAGGTGCTACGTCAATCTCTGAGGAGATTCTCCAGTTGATATTACTTAACATTACGGTAGGGCTATACTGTATTGCCGACTCATATTCTCTCCCTACCCATTCTTCTACCGCCGTTGTAGTCTCCTGCCCCGCCTTTATATTGAAATGCTTCTCGCCGTTAAAGGTACGGCGGACCGTCTTCTTATCCTTCTTGTATCGGTACTGGTACGAGTATGAGATAGTTACGATACGTTTCGTATTTGGTGCCGATGTTACTACAGGTGCTACAGGTGCTACTACAGGTGCTACTACAGGTGCTACTACAGGAGCAGGAGCAGTACGACGGGCTAGACCGTTCGCCCTGCGAGTATCGGCTCGTATTTGCTGAGCGTTCAAATCATTGATGATTTCATTATATACCCTAGGATGTATGATTTTTCGCCTCACCTGTGCTAGTGCCTTGTCGGCTGTCGCCTGTCGTCGCTTGTCGCTGTATTTGATTTGTGCTACTCGTTTCACTGGAGCCATCTTCTATATCCGGGCAACAGAGTTTTTTTTGCCCGTCTGAACGCACCCCCGCCAAAAAGTCCGGGGAGATTCCCCCCCCGCCCCCCTACCACAAATCAAAAACTAAGTGCGTTTGATTTTTGGTACTGTAATTACGTCATACTTTATCCGTAAAACGCTCCCATAATTTCTAGTACTGTATGCGACGTAATAGGTTCGCCCTCGTCTTCTATTGCCTCCCTAGGTACTTCCCGACCCGGGAGGGTCCCCCTCTTCCTTGCCTCTCGCCTCTCCTTGATAGCGTCCTTATGGTGTTCGTAGTAGGTTAGCCACCGCTTTTTCGTTCGTTCCTTTTCTAGTATAGCGTCCTTATGGTTAAAATAGTAATTCCTGTGTTTCGCTTGGTAAGAGGACATTTTTACTCTATACCGGGGTAATAGATTATTTTCAAATAAAAACCGCACCTACTTAAACTCTACTGTAACGCCTTCCCGACGATTTATAAGTCCGCCCCGTCGCTTATACGATGCGATCGGCGACACCTGCCGTACTTGGTCTTCTTCAGGTGGTGCGACCGGTTCAGGAGGAGGCTCCGGGGTTACCCGATCTGCCTTTCGCCGTTCCAGCCTTTCTAAAATCTTGTCCCGGTTCTTGGCGTAGTACTCTCGTCCATATTCCCGGCGTTGCTCCTTATGTGCCTGGTAGTAACGCTGAGCGGGTGTTAAATTAGACATTTCTACATATATAAAATATTATTTCTATGTAGAACGATGGAAGACAAGATACAGAAGATGGTTGATTTTGCTATCGCATTTAAGGACGACCCAGATTTTAACCGTTTAGTATTTCCTGTACCTGTACTTGCTAAGTTAGCAGAGTTAGGTATTACAATTAAGAAGAAGGAGTACTCAGCACAACAGGCAGTAGATAAATGTTTTGCGATTCCTCGTACGGAGCAGTATATCAATAAGGAGATAGAAGTTATAGATCAAACTTCGCTTTTAATTGAGTTTCCGAAGATTCCCGAGTCGGCAAGTTCCATAAGTACCACCGAGACCAAAAGCCCGGAGTCGTCGGGTCCCTCCAGTTCTCCCGTTCTTTGTGACGTTTCAGGTAACGTTCTTTCCTCGTAGGGTCTTTGTGCTGTGTATAGTCTTCGTATCCATTTGCCCCAAACGGTACAGTACGTTTTCTACCATCTACTAAAAGATGTGCGTCATATTTTTTAGTAGGTATATGCGATTTAGTGATAGACTCTAGCGTAATAACCATCTATATTAGTCCAGCCATTTTAAGCGGTACTCTAGCCGACGGATGCTTTATAACAGCGTTTGCGACTCGTCCCACATTTAACGCCGTTTGTGCGTACGGGTGACTAAGAAGCCCTACACTGTTCGCCATCTCGGCATATTTTAACGCAGTCGGTAAATGATGTATAGCAGTCCTTGCGACTCGCTGACCGGCACCGCCGATACTTCCAATTGTTCTACGCAGGGATCGGGATTCTCGGGAGAGATGATGCGGTAAGGCTCCTGATGATTCCATTCTATCTATTATCTGTTACTTTTTGATTCGTAACCAGAGGGTATATTTGGTCTTCGTTTTAGTGATGATAGCAAAGTTCCAACTTCGCCTGATGAGGAAGAACTAGCAGAATTACTACTACTAGCAGAATTACTACTAGACCCCCTACTAGACCCACCGCCTCTAGAGATATCGCCGGGTTGTAATCTAGATAATATTTCTGCTGTATGTTTTGGTACCGCCTTACGTAGAAATGCTTCTGACTTTCCTAGTTCTTTCGCTAATGCTAAACGCTGTTGAAAATCTGTATCAGTGTGTAAATTTTCCCTTGCTGTTTGTATTGCCTGTCTAACCGCCTTACCAGTCGCAACGCCCAGTACTTTACCTTTATATTTCTCTGCTATCTCATTGTATCTTCCTAGATTAAAATTTAGAGCCCGCTCCCGTTCCTTTTCTTCTCGTATGAGTCTTTCCTTATTCCGCCTCAAATCTATTTCTCGTCCGAATCCAGGTTTTAACTCTTTTTCAGGATAGATGAATCTTACAGCCTCTTCTATTGAAGGAAGAGTACCCGTAGATGATGCCGAATTTTTTCTAAAGTTTTGTATTTCTTTTCTTTGATCAAGTGAAAGATCTTCATAAGAGGGTAATTTTAGTTGTCCTCCTGCTTTCTCCTCGTCTAAAGCGTCTTCAATTGCTTTCGCTGATTCTATACTAATGCCCAAACGCTTAGCATTATTTAAAATACGTTGCTCTCTACTTACGTAATTCTGAGCCTCTGCTAATTCTTGATATGTTGCCCTTGGATATAGTACGCCTAACTTACTAATATCTATCTCCTTCTTTTCCCTTGCGAACCCCTCGGCGATTTCCTGCGATACCAACGCATTACCATACACAGACGCACCCGTCAGAGCCTGTAAGTTAAAGACTTCCTTACGAAGATCAGGAGGAGCCATAAAATCCACTCCTTCAGGTAATCCCGTATGTTGTTTCTTAACGGCTTCTATCATTTCATCGTATGTACCGTCTTCCCACATAGGAGCAGGCTCAACACCACCGGGACCCTTCGGAAAGTCGCTAGTAACGGAATGATTCGCATACGTTTTAGTCGTAGCAGAAGATACCTTAATCCCTTCACCTGTAGCAGTGCTAACGAGTGTATTATCAAAACCAATACGACGACCGGTAGGCACCTTAGCAGGTGTAATACTAGGAATATTACCGTAGCCCTTTTGACTAAACAAACGCTGAGGGCAAGACGTAAGCAAGTCGCTACCGTCCGTCATAGGAACATACTTACTAGAAAAAATCTCCTTTGCTAATTTCCCCTTAGCAGTCATATAGGCTTGAGTCTGTCCGTCAATACCAAGACCTATACCCGTTGCTACCGCTTTATTCATATTCATTTTGTACCCTTGTCCTCGTACAGTCGGGGTATCGGTCATAGTGCGAGTTACAGGTCCCGCACTATCTCGTACTAGTTTTCTTGCGTTCGCCATACTAGCACCGCTTTTAGTTCTACGGGGTAGATCTACATACATACCATCAGCAACAAGAGTAGGGGGCATCTTTTCTACATATTACGCCAGAAAAGAGATTGTAGCATATGTTGAGGCTCGTAGTTATTTGTAGGTTCGGGGGCTTTCGCCAGTTTCTTTTTCTTACGTTGTATCGGTTCCTCTTCTTCACTGCTACTATCGTCAAACACCGGATGTAAATCTATCGTCTCTACCTTCTTGACCGGCTTACGCTTTTTTGCCTCTACGTACTCTACAACGTTACGCATATGCGTTTTAAGTTCTTCCAGATCTTCCGCCATATAGTTACGTTCGGGTGCCTTAGGGATAGACGGCATACGGCGTACAGGTGCGGGAGCCTCTTCTTCTATTGCCTCCTCGGGAGCAGGTCGGGGCTTCGGCTTCGGAACTACCTTCGTAGTCGTAGTCGTTCGTTTGACGACCGTAGCCTTTGCCTGTTCCTTCTCTGCCTTCTTCTGTTCTCTATGTAACGCCAACGCCTCTAAGGCTTTCGCCGTTGCTCTCTTCTGTGCTTCTGTGCGTTCTCGCTTAGGCTTCTCGGTTACGGTGGTCGTTGCGTACTCGTCGTCGGACATTGTTTTTTCTAATACTACAATCTACAATAATTTTTATTGTAAAAAATATTGTAGCCATTGTAAAAATCATTGTAGCATATTGTATATTGTAAAAACTACCAAGGGTTCGGGGTAATTGGTCCGCCCTTCAGGTAATTAATAAAGCCTATCTTATCCCAGGTAACAACGCCACCGCCTGTAGTCTGTGGTACTACTTCCAACGTCAGATACTCGCCAGGATTTAGTAAGAATTGAGCACCCTCGTAATTATGACCATTTACATTTATAACGGCTTTCATATACATATTGTTTTGACCTATACCGTTATTATTAAAGAAAACGTATTTACCTCCCCAAGTCTGATCAAACTTATTCGTACTTAGCGGAGCCTCAAATGCCCAAATTGCGAAGTAGTCTTTATTATTGGTTATCTCGGCTTTAACGTAATAGTACCCGGCGGTCGTATTGTTAATAGGAACTATCGGAAATGTCTGCGTAGGATATTGAGAAGACGAAGAAGGTATTACATAACTGTTATACGGCGGGGCAATTCTAAACGGATTGATGTAGGGACTGTCGGCGATATTAAGGGCTCCATCATCTACAATCGTCATAGCGTACGTAGTAATGTTATTTACACTGATGGTAGTAGGCGGATAGGCTACGCCATTTACAGTACTCAGATTATTTATGGTTACGTTGCTACCGGCTTCTATCGTTAGATTACCGTCAGGGAAGATGTCTAAATTAAATGTAGTACGACTGCCTTTTAGTAATGGTGTCCATACATCTACGTCGGAGTACAGATGACCGCCTAACTGAATCGTAGCGACGTTGCTAAAGTTGTTAAAGTTCATATCTATCGCCGACTGTACGGCAATAGCAGAACTCCCGTCCCGTCTTAGCGTCTGTGTCGTTGTTGTAAGCGTACTAATCGTAGAAAGCGTATAGAGTTGCGGGAATTGCGACCATAAAGAGACGTTACCACTAGGCGGGGGGTACGCAACGCCATTAATAGTAACGACACCGCTAATATCACCAGACGTAGTAAAGTTGAGAGCGTTAATAGACGATACGCCCGATAGCCTTACCGGCTTACCTGTAACTGTATTTGATGTGATGGTAAGAGCCTGGCTAAAGTTATCAGGTTGTAGCGTATTGCCGAAGTATGCGTCGCCCTTGTGGTAAATGCCTAGAAGTCCGCCGTCCATAGTCACACCACCAGTACCGTATAAATAGACACTTTCGGGTGTCTGCGGTAATAGGGGGGGTGCTAGAGCAGAGACAATAGATACTAGCCCCTGACCGTATAGATTTAGCGACCCTGCGAATCCAGACGGACTATATAAGCCTCCCGCCGATAATCCTATACTCGCAGAGTTAAGGCGGATCGCCGACGTTAAACCGCCGTAATCTCCCAGCGGTCCCGAAAATGCGTTAATCGTCACTAAACCACCGTAGCCGAGTAGAGGATTACTATTACCAAAGGCGTTTATAGTTACCTGACCGCCGAGACCGTTACCACCGAAACCAGGCAGGGCATCTATATTAACTCGCCCCTGATAACCATTACCAGACTGAATATTTACGTAGCCTTCGTATGCGGGGTTGAAGTCTCCGCCGTCTGCTATTAAGAAATGCTCGCCTGCGTAATTGCTATAGATGTTGGACGTATGTAAATACTGATTGCTCGTATTCTGATATATATTACGGGTGCTGTCTAGTGTAATATTAGAATTACCTGTAATCGCTATATTACTATCTAAAGCGACCGTACCGCCAGGGGCTGTAAATAGCATACCGTCAGGTGACGTAATACCTACGTTACCATTAATGACGGTATAACCTGTAATCGTTGCGGGACCGTTAATCGCCGTTGTCGCATTTATAGTATGCGTCGGTAGTGTAGCATTACTCTCGGGATTATGTGAGAAGTTGTACTGGTGCGGTATAGCAACATCACCATTAAATATAGTACCGCTGTTTATATAGGTTGTACCTGCGATATTGGATAGGCTTTGAGTATTTAAACCTGTAGTCGTCTGTCCTATATCTACTGACGATGTACCAGGTACCGCCGATATAATGTTTCCTAGTTGCGATAGCGTCACCGTAGATACGTAATCGGTAGGAGCGTTGGTACCGCCTGATATTTGCGTCTGCGAAAAACTTACACCTAATGCGTTAGGGTATGCTAGACCTCCGCCGACTTGATTCTCCATTCTCTATTATACAGCGGTATTTTGTCCGGGGGACTTCGGCGGATCCTGTCTAGTATCATTGATATCTAGCGATATCTCAGCCTTACGACCACAGCACCTACTGACGATACGACGATGATTTACTATTCCTAGTATTGTTGCTCCTACGCTTATGACTATTGCTACAATAGACAGAACCGCATTTGGTGTAGAAGAATCCATATCTAATATTGTAGCGTATAATTCTGCGACTGTACTCCTACATTGTTCGTACCTCTGTACCCCATCGCCAGTACCTGAAAATCTAATGCCGGTTGTGGCGACTGAGGAGTATTAGGACTGCTCGTAGTTTTAAAATAGATAGTAGCGACTTCTACGTCGGCTTGGTCTTCATAAGGCGATGAACCGCCGTATATCGGTTGCGTAGCGTTTGCCGTATATTGTACAGCGTTTAGCGGGAAATGTGCGTACTCAGGATAGATGTCGTACGGGTCTCGGCAAGTATATGCTACTTGAGATTGACTAGGGTACATACCGTTAGATACTTGAAACTGTCCGGCGATATTAGGAAGCATCTTCGGGTATTTGTCTTCTATGTATAATAAGTATGTAAAACCGCCGACGGCTCTAGGCATAGTGGTAGTCAGTGTAGTCCCTGCGTTAAACTGTACCGCAGACCCACCAGCGACAGCATACGACGGTAACGAGTATGCCCAGCGTCCGGTATAATTATTGCTAGTATTTCCGCCGTACTGATACGCATAGGTTTCCACCGTAAGCGAAAAATAGCCCTGCTGTGCGATGTCGTTATTAAAGCGTACCAGTGCCCATACAGAATTAAGATTTTTCTTACGTACTGCGATAGATGGTACGTCTGTCTGAGGAAGTGATAGACCATATAGCAAATTAAGCGGATACCAGCCGATGTAGGTACCGTAGATAGACGCAAGAGATACAAATCCAGTAGTACCGGTGACGGCTACACCGTTATAAGTTGCCGTAGAACCTACTACAACTGGTGCGGTCCAGCCTATAGCAGTCCAGTTAGTATTACCGACTACATTTACTGTATAGGCTGTCCCAGATACTAAATTTGCTGTCGTCGCCTGAATACTTGTAGCCTTCACCATACGCCAACCTGTGCCGGTAACAGGTGCTACAGGCACAAGGGCTAACGCATCTGCTAGAGGTACATATACATTACCAGTAGGACCAATCGCAGACCAAGATAAAGTAGATTGTATTGAGTCAGAAGATGCTACGATTTCTACTTTATTTGCTAACGGCGTAGAGAAAGGACCCGTCGCACCGGTAGGACCGGCAGAACCTGTAGGACCGGCTGAACCTGTAGGACCGGCAGAACCTGTAGGACCGGCAGAACCTGTAGGACCGGCAGAACCTGTAGGACCGGCTGAACCTGTAGGACCTGTAGAACCGCTACCTCCACCACCTGGCGACGTTAGATAGAAATTACAAGGGGCACCCTCGGCAAAAAAACCAAGCCCTACCGGTGGATTTGTTATCGTCAATACGTAATAGTTTGGATCGCTCGTATTCAATCCAGTAACATTAAATACTATATTGTAAATGCCTTGCGTAATTACCAAACTCGCCGAACCAAGATTTCCATATAAGGCAAGTACTTCCCACATAAAAGACTCAGCGTCCCCGCTTACGGGCGTTTTTGATATTAGAAGTTGATAAGGATTTAAAAGGTTAGATGCCCACCCGTTAAGCGTCGGCGTAGTATTATAATTCCATACTACGAGACTACTTACACCAGCAGGACCCGTAGCCCCCGTCTCCCCGGGACCCCCATTAAGTCCGGTAGGTCCTGTATCACCGGTTGTACCAATGTCGCCGGTCGCTCCCGTATCTCCTGTGCTACCTGCTGTTCCCGTTGGTCCAGCATCACCGGTATAACCCGTAGCCCCCGTCTCCCCTGTCGGTCCGGTACTACCTCCAGCCCCTGATTCACCCGTAGGACCTGTTGCCCCTGCGTCCCCTGTGTATCCAGTAGGTCCCGCATCTCCTGTATTTCCCTGTGGTCCAGTATCACCCGCTGACCCTGTAGGACCTGGTTCTCCTGTAGGACCTGCGTCTCCTGTAGGTCCTGCGTCGCCGGTAGGACCGGTTGCCCCTGCGTCGCCGGTAGGACCGATGGACCCGCTACTCGGCGTTGCCCCATTAATACTGCTAACATTTATATTAAGGGTACTTAAAATACTATAGGAGTTCATATTCAAATCGGTTAATGCTGTCGGTGTCCAGCCTCCGCCCCCCTGTGGAGGCAAACCATTAATACTGCTAACCTGTATATTATCTACGCCAAGGTTCGCACAGGCGAAAATATTATACGAGTTCATATTCAAATCGGTATTCGCACCTGCCCCGAAGTTTAGGCTACCGTTTTGTGTAATGAACGATAACCCTAACTGGTTTGCTTCTGTAGAACCAAATACGCTAATCTGAGACATTTATTTCTACCTATGTATTAGAAAATGTCGTTCGCCAACCAGCCTAGCAGATTACTAATTTCGTCTGACGATCTTTCGTATGGTACCGGGAACTCTTTTACTTGCGTCCTCCCGGAGCCTATTACAGGTGCTGTAAAAGCCGATCTACTCCGGGCAGTTGTACCAAATACAGGATATCAGATTCCAACGTACCAAAATACGTTTTATTATTATATTAGTACTGTCGGTGGCGGTAATACGCTTCAGTCTTTTACTATCAATACAACCCAGTATATAGACGGTATAGTATCAGACCCTACGAACGGTTTTAATTCGTACTTTCCTTTGGTAGGCACAACCGCACAAGGAGCGACGAAAGGATATCTTAATAGCCAACAGGCAGTACTGACCTTTACGTATAACGAAGCACTACAGCGTATTGTAGTAGCACCGAGAGCGGGGGGGGCGGTTACAATTCGTATAGCCCCTTCCTCGGTTTGGACGCAGAATACACCTCTACGAGCGTTCGCTTTAAATACCCGCTGTGGCTTTACAGATGCTAACTTTGGTACCGCATCTACAACCGTTACGGCTCAGATCCTACCTAACTTAATCAGGTCTAAGGTTGTATATGTACTGTGTAACGTTGTACTGAACGACAGTATTACGACCGACGGTCTCCGTACCGCTATCGCTAAAATACCTGTAAATAGTACGTATGGTGGTCTGACGATCTATCAACCTCCTATGCTGAATTGGAACCGTCTAGTTACGCAAGGGTCGTACCAGCAAATTACTATACAACTATTAGATGATCAGTACCAGCCATACCCGCTACAAACAGAGGAGTTTTGCGAGTTTGAGATTATCTTTAAGTATGATACGGAAGAAGAGGGAAGAATGAGCGTACGAGGAGGGCTTCGCTGAGTATCGTAATTGCTATACTAAAAATCAAATACTTATAGATTTTGATTTATAGTAAGATAAGAAGGCTAGGCAATAAAATTAGCCGATGACTGAGGTAGCACCTCCGCCCAGGTGGAGAACCCTCGTAAAGCGAACTATCGCCGTCATCTGGTAGTTTGCGGGAGGGTTACAGTTCAACTGAACCACCATCTGAGAACCGGCGGACGTAAGGGTATTGATACCGTCTAGATCTACTCCGTGGAATTTTGCGTGCTTTAACCTATCAAAGCAATAAGCATACGACCAAGCGTCAGACCAAACCGCATTAACAAGGGGCGTAACAGCAAGGGCACCGTCTGCGTTAAACTTTACGACAGGAGTAGTAGCCAAAGTACCGCTAACCGCAAGGGTTGTATCCGTATTCGCATAGTAGTTAGTATTATCAATGATACCGGACTTATCAATAGATTCGGGAGAACCGAACGCATTTTGAAGATCCATAAACGCCCTGTGTTCGCCTCGGGCAACGAAGGCGGGGTAGTAAAGCGATCCAATACGGTACTGAGCATCAATGAAGCCAGGATTACAGAAGGTAGATTGAGACAACCAATAAGGAGACGCAAGACCAGCGGAAGGCTGAGTCACCACCTGAAGGGATCGCATATTCTGCGATGCCTTAGATACAATAATAGACTGAGTACCAGATCCTGAACTCATAGCCTGAGTGGCGACGAGGTGAGAATCAAATGCCCAATTTACACCGGCACCGCTAGGGGACTCAATCATATCATCCATCAGAGACAGATAGGTAGGGTGAAGATCAACGAAATCTAACTCAAGCGTAAGATTTGTAATATTAAATCCAACATTTGGTACCTGACCTGTCGTAGGATTGACGGCGAGAACAGCCTCAACGGCAGACGCAAGGTTCAACTGAACGTACAACTGACCAGCATTACGAGAAGGGAATAGAGTATCATTGCGGAAGAAAGAGGTCAGGAGAGACAGAGGGATAGAGTACTTATTCTGCCCAGGAACCAAGGGGGTAGCACTCGCCCCACCGTTACTAGCAACCTTGTTAGATTGCTGAATAATTTTATTAACGATATCGTATTTGCTGATAGTAGTATCGCAAACGGTTGCGACATTGGTACCGTTAGATCTACCGCCAGTAGGGGCAGGAATAACCGTCGTAGTACTATGCTTCCACAAGCCAAGGAAACTACCAACAGTACTATACCAGTTCTGAGAGACCGTAGAATAGAGTTCGGCGTTACACTTCTTAGGGAGGAAGTCGGTATCGTCCATCAGTGTAGAATTGACGGAGATAAGCGAACGACGGATAACGGAATAGGCTCCGTCGTCAAGAACCGCACATCGGGTAGTAGTAGCAGTTGTCGGAGCCCCAGCATAAGCAGTAGAAATACCACCGGAAGCAGTATCGGAAACCGTAACCTCAAACGACAAACAAGCAGACAGCAAATCGGCGTATGCCTGTCCGTCCTGGATCAGAATATTGATGATACCGGAAGACGCACCGGACGAGTAATTCTGTCCGGATTGAGGCACTAGACGAACTCGGCGACGACCGGAAATAACACTAGACATAGCAAGACGACCCCCAACCTTAGCAACATCGGGAACAACTTCGGCGATTGACTCAGCCATAAACGGGGACGACAACGAAGAAGACATTTTATACTAAGGTCGTAGATTATTTATACGTTTAATTCCGCTAGTCTGGCTTCTTGCTTTTGTTTTTCAATCTGTGCTTTTGTCGGTTTTCCTTTTCCCTGCCCCATCGCTCTTAACGAGTCCGCTAGTCCGGTCCCCGGGACTACTCTTTTCGCTATCATTGGATTTTTTAGGTGCGGGTTCTGCGTCAGTAGTACTGCTAGTCCGTCGTACGCCGGATCCCGATACTTCTTCGGGTGGTGAGGCTTTACGTCGTTCATCTTTACTGAAGGTTATGATTTTATCCCACTTGTGACGGAAGCGTCTCTCTTCGGGAGCCTTATAATCTACTACTATGAACTCGTGAAGACCTTTACGCATTATATCGTAATACATAGCGATAAACTCGTCGGTACTCAGGTGTCCTGCGTGTTCTTCTGCGACTTTTAGTAAATCGTTCTTTTGTAGCGGGAGTATTACGTTATATACTGTGTTGTTACGCATAGCACTATTTACCTGTTTGGAATGCTGTACGCATATAAAAACGGTGGCGTTAAGTTCGTGACGACTTATAAGTATGACTCGTTCCGCCATAGTTGGTTTTCCTCGGCTACTGATAGCCTCGGCGAATACTACGTCGTCAAAGCCTATAAAAATATTTAAAGGGCGTTCCTTCTTTTTCATACGCTCGTTCTGATCTTCCTTTAACTTTTCTATATAGTTTGTGAATGACGCATCGTCGTAATCGGTCATAAATACTATCTTCTTTTGTGGTAGGCTCTCAAACGCCTTTTTACTATCGGATGAACCGCAGAAGATAAGTACTTCGTCGTAGTAGTTTGGAAACATATTTTTAAGCCAAGAAAACATAATAGACGACTTACCGCCCCCGATTCTTCCATATGCGATTACGGTAGCCGGGGTCTTAGGTAAGAGGCTCGGATCTTCTCCTCGCTTTTTCATAGCGTCCGCTAAAGCGTCTCGCTTCTTATCTTCTCCCGACTCTCGTTGAGGGATACCTTCCACTTTTAACGACATTCTAAATTATAGATATATATTATAGAATGCCCCCTAAGAATACAATTACAGCAAGTCCGCCAGAGTATAAAACGAAGTTCCCGTTTAATATAACGTCGTTAAAGCCTACAGAACCTGTAAAAGCCCCGTACGGGTATAACTCAAAACTGATAGAACACAGGCTAGAACTACAAAAGCAGTTAGAACATATAAACCGCACTCAAGAACAAGATCTAGCAAGGTTTATAAATGGTAAATATAGTTCAAAGGGTTATACTGTTATTTGGAGAGGCGATAAATCAACACCCAAGGCACCGACTACCGCAGAGAACAATTACTATAGGAATAATGAATATGCTAAAACGGATATTGAACTATACCCCAATCATAAAAATCTACCCTGTAAATCGGAGGCGGACTATAACAATATACGTAACCCGTTTAGAATTAAGCGAGATGAAACATTACCCGTCATTTTTGTAGAAGTAAAAGACTATAGAGTCAGAGAGTATGGTTACGATGATGTAAGCCAACTGGCTTTAAAACTAAGAGCGAACATTATTACGCAATTAGCGGAAGACGATTCCGATATTATGGAATTATACCGAGCCGACCAAAAGGCGATAAGCAAACAGGCGAAAAGTAGTATGAATGATAATATGAACTGTTTTTTTTATCCGTCTGATAAAATTAACGATAAATCGGGTAGATCTGTCGTAACATTTACAGACCCTGACGACGAAAGCAAAAAGATAACATCTACTTTAGATTACGCACATATAGACGAACTATACCCTAGTTGTAAAAAATATATTATCTGTCGGTATAACTGGTCGGGGGACGTATCTAATGGTATAGATCTTATAACCGAATATACAACGGCGTTATTTAATACGTACGACGAGAACGCAAAAAGCGGATATATGTCTTTTTATATACCTATGAATAAGTTCGCAATATTAAACCGTAGTAGCGATCTACATTCATATTTTAATAATACTGGTATTCCTGTAGAAAACTTTTATGATAGGGCTACAGCAGATGTACCGGCGTTTTACGGTGCGAAGGGCGTAACGAAATTGGAAAAGAATATAGCCGATGAAACCCGTCTTACTAAAGGAATGCGTCGGGAAAT
>JGI24890J29729_1000847_pt1 | contig 16381 bp, 30 predicted proteins | sample FreactcultureFD7_FD_29729 | JGI IMG/M metagenome (IMG submission 29729)
AAAAGAAAGCCACCAAAGGCAAGCGCTATGTATGTCCAAAACTCGGTGTCAGGAGAAAAAGCCTGTTGTTCCTCAAACCACATCCATTTATTGCGTTTCTCAATAGCGGTAGTGTTTTCTGGAAACGCCTCATCTAGAGTGCGTGGGTAAGTGCGTGTGGTTTCGTTCATGCTAAGTCCTTTTTCATTTCATAACGGGCTAATGCGTAATCAAGTGCATCGTTGTCGGCTTCTTCTTTGCAAGCCTTGGCGTATGCTTCTTCGAGGGTTTGGATTACTGTGTCGCGTAACAGTTCGTGGATTTCGCCACCATTGACGTAAACAAACCAAAGATTGCCCGTATATGCCTCAAAGTAACATTCGAGGTCTTGATTAGGCACATCGTGGTGCTCGCAAATCATTTGGTCAAGGTCTGTGTGTCGCATTGGAAATGTCATGCTGTAACTCCTTGTAATTTTGCAAACTCTGTCAAAGTAACAATCTTGATACTGCCTTTGATGTGGCGATGTAGATAACCTCCATCAACAACAAATCTGACTGCTTGATTAGATGTAAGAGGGATAGTCATTGCAGACCATGTGTTGTCGTAATCTTCGTGTTTGATTACTAACCATTCTTTTTTCCAAGATTTACTTTTCATACATACTTTCTAAAAGACCCTTTGCAATATGCTGGGGATTGATTGAATTATAAGACAGATTAAGTGTTTGTCAACAATTATTTTTTAAGTGTTTACACTAATAAGGGCTTTCGCCCTTTTTTTATCGTGCGCTATTGCCCCATCCATTTTCTTGTAAAACGCGAAGGTCAGGGGTAAGACGAACACGATTTCCAAGTTCATCCCAACCCCAAGCGATAGCATCTGTTACAACTCTAATTTGACGCACTTGATTGGTTCTGAACATTGGGTGGTTAGAAGGAACACAAGCACACAGTCTGTTGATGCCATTTGTTTTGGCAGTAGACAAAAAGTCCATCATTACCATGTGCTGTTTAGCAGTTAACTTTGTGTATGCAGTCATTTGATTTCCTTTTAAAAGACCCTTACGATTTGTTAGGGCATGGATGAATTATAAGCAAACTTATAGCATTGTCAAGATTATTTTCTAAGTAGTTTCACTTATGTTGTCCCTTTACAACATAAGTCTGCTTATGTATAATCCACTTCATGGATAAACAAAAGTTAATTTTTCTTGCAGGCTCACAAGTTGAACTTGCGAAACTATTGGGAATCAGTCAGGCCGCTGTTTCCCAATGGGTCAAAGTGCCACAAGCAAGAATCTGGCAGTTGCAGTTGTTAAAACCAAGTTGGTTTGTCTAAAAATTGGTAACATATAATGGAGACACGGCTAGGTTTGAAGTCATGAGCAAACCGAAAAGAGTTAACCCTTCTCCTGCCGCAGTTTCTTCTAAGGGTGTTTTAAAAAGCGGCAAATATGCACTATTACCAGTTCAATATTGGTGACTACAAAAGTCACACGGAACATCTTTCCGAAATGGAAGATTTAACTTATCGTCGCTTGCTCGATTGGTACTATCTTCACGAAACCCCCATACCGCTAGACATACAAGAAACTGCTAGACAGATTCGTATGCGTTCGCATTGCGACAGCATTGAAATCGTATTGCGTGAATACTTTGTAAAAACAAAGGATGGTTGGGTAAACAACAGAGCAAATTTTGAGATTTCTAAGGCTGGTGACAAGTCACAGAAAGCCAGCGAAAGTGCCAAAGCGCGATGGAATAAGACTAAAGATGCGAACGCATTGCGAACGGATAGCGATAGTAATGCTACACATAACACAAGACACATTACACAAGACACAAAACACAATAAGAAAGCAACTATCGTTGCTACACCTATCGGTGTTTCACAAGAAGTTTGGGATTCTTTTGTTAAACAAAGAAAAACGAAGAAGGCGCAGATTACAGAATTGGTGATAGCGGGTATTCAACGCGAAGCAAACAAAGCAGGGTGGTCGCTGGAAAGCGCTTTAAACGAGATAGTTGTTAGAAACTGGCAATCTTTCAAAGCAGAGTGGGTGAAAGAGAAACAATCTCATTCTGAACGACTGTCAAACTCAATGTCTGTGCTGACAAACGGTTTAACAACGCCAAAAAAGCCCTTTTGGCAAACTGAAGAGGTGAAAAATGAGCAACTTTTGTGAAAAATCTCAAGGCTTTGATTACATTTTTGGTCGCATGAACGCAATCTACGGCAATGACTTTGCGCGTAAGTGGGATGGCATAGACGCAAATCTGATTCGTAACGAATGGATTGGAACGCTAGGTTCTTTTCTGACATATCGCCCATCGATGGACTATGCGCTAACGCACATTGACCCTGTTAGACCGCCTTCATCGTTGCAGTTTCGCAATATTTGTCAACATGGTCCAACAATCCCGCCTCGAGAGCCGTTAACCCAAATTGAACACAAAGTTCCCGAATACAGCGAAACAGCCAAACGCGAAGCACTTGCAAAACTCGCAGAACTCAGAAAAAGTATGGTGTCTAACTATGACAAAAAGTGATGCTCATGCCTTGCTCGACAAAATCAGAGAAGGAATGTGTGTGGCTGGCGCGACTGAAGCCCTACGACTCACGGGAGACATTCCTAGAGTTTCTGACAAATCACTATGCTTTGATGACGATGAACAAAGGGTCGATAGACCATGCGCGTTACTTGACACGCCAGTATCAGAAAGATTTTCCTACTCTATCTATCTTGATAGCCCAAAAAATGAAAGAGTTACGCAATGAATAAGCAAGAACTTGTATCAATTCTCAGAAGTGCAGGCGTAGACGAAAACGCTGTCACTTTGGCTGTTAACGCTTGGGAAATGGGCGTTGAGTACGAACGCGAACGCATCGAAAAAACAGCAAACACATTTGGTCTGGCAGTTGTTAAAAAACAGGACACAGAATGACATTAGTTGTGACTTTTACTGTCGATGGAGACCCAGTTCCCAAAGGCAGACCACGATTTGCTAGGCGCGGTTACTTTGTGCAGACATACACAGACGCAAAAACAATCGACTATGAAACCCATGTAGCGATGCGTGCCAGACACGCAATAGGCTCTACCAAGCCCCTAGAGGGGGCTTTAAGCGTGTTTTTGTATCTACGCTATACAGTACCAGCGTCATACTCAAAAAAACGCAAGGAAGCGTGTTTAAGGGGTTTGGAGTATCCAAAACGCATAGACATTGACAATGTATATAAAAGTATTACAGATGCGATGAACGGGATTGTTTACTTAGATGATTCACAAATCGTTGAAGCGCATATCAAAAAAGTTTATGCAGAAGAATCAGGGGCAAACATTATGGTGCAAGAGTGCGATTCGATTTAACAAATGAAACACAGGCGCGGTCGCTGATGGTCACTTTATGGCCAAAAGTCATATCTGCACTAACTGCTGGCAAACAACTAACGCTAGAGATAAAAAGCGCAAATCGTTCATGTTTACAGAACGCAAAATATCACGCAATGATTGAAGAAATTGCACAACAAGCGCAACATCTAGGTTCAAAATGGGATTCTGAGAGTTGGAAAAGACTGCTTGTTGACCAGTTTTTAAAAGATAGCGGTCAAAAAACGGGCGTAGTTATCCCTAATTTGTCAGGCGATGGTATCGTACAACTAGGTATGCAGACGCGAGACTTTACAAAAGAACAAGCGTCAGAGTTTGTCGAATGGCTGTTTGCATGGGGTGCAGAACATGGCATTACCTATTCTAAAATTTAACTATTACAGGAGTAAAAGCCACTTAAAAAATGTGGCTAGTCTGGCTTGTCAACATTGCGGTGCGGAAGGACAAACGCAAGCGGCACACAGCAACTGGGCAAAACACGGCAAAGGGCGTGGAATTAAAGCGTCAGATGAATTTACTGCGGCACTTTGCTACACTTGCCACGCAGAATTAGACCAAGGAATGTGTCTCACAAAAGAAGAACGACAAGCAATGTGGGACAAAGCGTATGAAAAAACCCTGCTTGCATTGGCAAAACAGGGTTTAAGTATCAAGTTGTGATTTTTAAGTATCAAGACGCATGGAAATTGGCAAGGGGTATGTGCACAATACCTCGCATTTAGTCAGTCTCCAGCCGTGTTGGTAGCCGAAAAGGGTTAGCGCCTTCTGGACTAATATCGTGTTGTGCAGGTTCGGGACTCTGCTTTATGAGGCGGTTACTAACTTCAATATTCGCGCATATTTGGCAAAGGCGCATCTTTTTGGCTTTGTGCCTCGTGGCTTTTGTGCATTGGGTGGGCGTGAGCCATATCTGTCTTTTCGTGTTCTTTTAACTCTTTTTCGAGTTCAGCAACTTTACGGCTTTCTTTCTTATATTCGCGTTCCATCACATAGTGACCGCCAGAAGTGGGCTTAGATTTAGCCTGAGTAATTTTAAAATTTGTAGCCATTGAAAAAACTCCTATAATGCAACAGACATAGCCTGATTGTGGCACAATGTCTTAACCTTGCAAGGAAAAAATCATGGGAATGAAAGACAAAGAAAAGTTCACACCTGGTCGTAGCGGTGAAAAAGTGCCTATGGGCGCGTTGTCATCTGATACTACTGGCGAACGCAAAGGCAAAATCGTTGGTGGTGTTGCCATGGGAAAAGAAGATAAAACTGCTGGCATGGAAGGCGAGTTCAATACTGGTCGTACTGCTGGCGTTTGCTACACCCACGACCGCTCGCACTATCGTTAAAGCGAAACCCCATTAGTCATAGGGGACTAACGGGGCTTCTAACCAAACCAACTAAAAAGGAGTTGTTATGGCTGGTGAGTATTGTAGGGACTGCAAGAATTACTTAGACACAAATTCAATTTTGGGTCTTTGTCGCAGATTTCCGACTTATCAAAACCGCAGTCCACAAGAGTGGTGCGGAGAATTTTCGAGCAAAGCAGTTGCCGAACTTACCCCAGAACCTTCTGGGGATTTTTTGCCTAAAAAGAAAATGGGCAGGCCAAAAAAAACTTTTGTGTCTGAAAATCCAATTACAGGCAAAGTAGAGGTGCTAAATGCAAATTAAACCTTTACGCGACAAAATCATTGTCAAACCCGAACCTCGCGTTAAATCCCTAATTCTTGATACAAGCACGATGGCAGAAGCCGATTCAATCGGCACAGTCATAGCGGCTGGTGAAGATGCGTTATTTCAAGGCGTAAATGTCGGTGATAAGGTTGTTTTTGGCACATTAGCCAGAGATTACAGCGCAGAATACTTGAAGTTTGAGGAACTAAACTTAGATGGTGAGCGTCACTTAAAAATGAGTTGGCAAGACATCTGTGCAGTTTTGGAGGAATCATGAAACCTGGACTTTATGCAAATATTCACAAAAAACAGGCTCGTATCGAACGCGAGAAGGCAGAAGGCAAGCCCGTCGAGAAGATGAGAAAGCCTGGCACAAAGGGCGCACCGACTGCTGAAGCATTTAAACAATCTGCTAAAACGGCCAAAAAATGAAAAAGCACGACAAGACCATCCCACATAAGACCACGGGCAAAGATAAAACCTACAACCCAACCGACAAGGGTGCAGGCATGACGGCCAAGGGTCGCGCTGAATACAACGCTAAGAATGGAAGCCATTTAAAGCCTCCAGCACCAAACCCCAAGACCGAGAAAGATAAGGGCAGGAAGGCCTCTTTCTGCGCGCGTATGGAAGGCGTTGTAAAGAACGCCAAAGGCCCTGCTGAACGGGCAAAAGCATCACTAAAGAACTGGAACTGCTAATGACTAAAGAACTAATCAACTTAAGAATTCAAGATTTAATAGCCAAGGGCAAGGAACTTGAACAACAGTTGCACCAAATTAATGGTGCTTTGCAACAATGCCAATGGACTTTGGCTGAACTGGAGAAAAACGATGCCGCTCAAGAAATCGACCAGCCCGAAAGCGTTTAAGGAAAACATTAAAGCGGAAGTTAAAGCGGGAAAACCCCTAAAACAAGCCGTTGCCATTGCTTACGCTGAAAAGCGCGAGGCTGAAAAGTCTAAAAAGTGATTAAAAAGTCTAAAAAGTGAAAGTCACACAAAAGAAAGTTACAGAACTAATACCTTATGTAAACAACAGCCGTACACATTCTGACGAACAAGTGGCTCAGATAGCGGCAAGCATTAAGGAATTTGGCTGGACTAACCCAATACTAATAGACGGGGATAACGGCATCATTGCAGGGCATGGCAGGCTATTAGCCGCCCGTAAACTGCAAATGACAGATGTACCTACGATAGAGTTAAAAGACTTGTCAGAAAGTCAGAAAAAGGCTTACATCATTGCTGACAACAAACTGGCTCTAAACGCAGATTGGGACAAAGACTTACTCAGAATCGAGATTGAAGAATTAGTCGCTGACGATTACGAATTGTCGAAATTAGGCTTCAATCAAGAAGAATTAGACGCTTTGTTAGGCGAATTTGCGGCAGATGCTATTGAAGAAATAGACGAAGTGAACGAAGCGGTCAATTTCATAATTAAGTGTGAAAACATCGCGCAAAAGGAAATAATTAAGGCTAAATTGGGCATTTCTAGCGAAAAAATCAGTTTTGATACATTCATGGCATTTTTAGATGGCTAGTCTTTTAATCATTGAGACTGTGCCACGCGCAGAAAACCCAATAGATGCTCATGTGCGTAATGTCATAGCAATACAAAAAGAACTAAAAAAGTTGGGACATACAGTTGATGTGCTGTTCATTAACGAGAATTCGCGCAGATTTCAGAAAAAATACGATGTAGTTATGGTGTCCTACGGCACACAATTCCCGTTTATTCACGAACTCGACAAGATTGAAGAAATAAACAAAGACTCTGCGTGGGGCTGGCTAACAAACGAATACAACTTAGCCCCGAACGGAATGTTTTACAAGATTTTCAAGAAAACAAGTGCGTTCTTGCTGTGCAACTACGAAATAGGCGCGGTTAAGTTTAATTGCTTTAAACGCAGTTATAGCGTCAATTTGAATACTTTGTTATTCAATGAAATGCCAAAGACGAAAAAGACAAAAGATTTTATTTATTACGGCACTTATAGAGTAGACAGAGAGAAATACTTTAAAAAGTATCTGCAAGGCGATGTGTACTTATCGACAAGCACAAAGAATCATAAAAAGTTCTTACATATTGGCTGTACAGCAAAACCGATTATGAAATTCAGTTGGAACAAACCAGCCCTGCTCAATTTCCGTTATTCCCTGTACATAGAAGATAGTTTTACTCACAACAACTTCAACAATCTAGCCAATCGCTTTTATGAGAGTCTGGCGTGTAGTTGCGTCATACTTTTTGATAGGTCATGCGTAGCAACTTTAAAACAAGCGGGATTGACTGATTACGAGCAGTTTCTAATAGATAGTACGGAAGATTTAAAAAAGTTCAGCGAAAAAAATTACGAAGATTTGCTAGAAATACAACAAAAGTGGAAGGATGTCGTTATACTAGACAAACTTAAGACAACTTATAGTATTTCAGAAATCATCGAAGGAGAATTAAATGCAATCAAAGCGCGACTTAATCAAACAAGCACTAATGAACAACGACTACAAGAAAGCAATTAGCATTGCGTCAAAGTTTCAAGGCAAAGACATGAACGAAATCAAAGACGCACAGTTAGCGTTCAGCAACCCATCTTTCTATCGTCAGATAGGTAAAAACCCTGACGCTGTGATTGAAAACGCAATCAAAGTGATGCAAGTTAAGTTTGCTTGAGTTAAGATAAGCGTAAATTCCCCTTTATAAAATGAATATCACACATGAGCCAACCGAAGAAAAGCGCAAACTGGTAGAGACCAGTAGCGGCTTTGGCTTGCCTCATGAACAGATTGCCACATTAGTGGGCATAGACGATAAAACGCTACGCAAGCATTACAGAGCAGAACTAGACTTAGGTAAGGCTAGGGCTAACAGGCAGATAGCAGGAAAACTATTTCAAAAGGCTACATCTGGCGATACAACAAGTCTCATTTGGTGGACTAAAACGCAGATGAAGTGGTCAGAAACACAAAAACACGAATTAACTGGTGCTGACGGAGAGCCGTTAACAGGCATCAATGTGACCTTTCACGCGCCACAATGAGCGAGGCAAACGCACAGTTTCCTGTGAAGATGGCTGGCCTGTTTGATAAGGCTAGATACAAAATCTACTACGGCGGTAGGGGTGCAGGCAAGTCTCACAGCGTAGCAAAGGCTCTGCTAATACTGGCGGCAAGAAACCCTATTCGCGTCTTATGCGCTAGGGAATATCAGACTTCTATTCGTGATTCGGTACACAAACTGCTGTGCGACCAGATAGAACTCATGAATATGCACAGCATATTTGAGATAACGCAAAACAGCATTAGAGGGCGAAACGGCTCAGAATTCGCTTTTATTGGTCTTAAAAACAATGTTGCTAATGTAAAAAGTTATGAAGGAATAGATATTGCGTGGGTGGAGGAAGCACAAACGGTAAGTCGAATGTCATGGAATACCCTAATCCCTACCATCCGTAAAGAAGAATCTGAAATCTGGGTGACATTTAACCCAGAACTAGAAACAGACGAAACATATCAACGCTTTGTTGTAAAGCCACCCGAAAACGCAGTTGTACAAAAGATTAACTGGTCGGATAACCCGTGGTTTCCCGAAACGCTTGCATTTGAGAAAGACGCGCTAAAGAGTCGTGACCCGTCAGCATATCAAACAGTCTGGGAAGGGCTATGCAGGCTTACAGTAGACGGGGCAATCTTTGCTAACGAAATGCAGTTAGCAGAGTTAGACGGGCGCATAACAAAGGTCAATTACGACCCTACAAAGCCCGTACACGCGATTTTTGATTTGGGTTGGGCAGATAGCACAGCGATATGGTTCTTGCAGTTTGTAGGCATGGAAACACGGCTAATTCGCTATGTTGAGGACAATCAAAAAACAATCAGTCACTATTTAGCCCTGATGCAGACATACGGCTATATGTATGACACGCTATGGCTACCCCATGACGCACAGAACAAAACATTGGCTAGCAACGGCAAATCTATTGAAGAAATCGTCAGGGCATCGGGCTATAAAACACGGATAATTGAACGAACACCTATTGCGGACTCTATAAATGCGGCACGAACTATATTCAGAAATTGTTGGTTTGATAGAGAAAATTGTCATGATGGTCTACAATGTTTGCGTCACTATCGTTATGAGGTAGACCCTGAGACGGGTCAGTTTAGCCGAAATCCTTTGCACGACCAGTACAGTCATGGCGCAGATGCCTTTCGGTACATCGGGCTAATGATTAACGAGCCAAAGCCTAGACGCAAAGTGCAGAATCAACATTACGGGCAACCTTTAGGTTGGATGGGATAAATATGGATGACTTTGACCCAGTTATTACCGAAGCGATAGAGTTCCTCAAATTCTGCAATGACGCAGACACGATGAATCGCCAAGAAGCGTTAGAGGACTTAAAGTTTGTTTCTGGTGACCAATGGCCAGTCGAGTTGCAAAACAGCCGTAATCTAGAGTCACGCCCAGTTTTAACAATTAACAAACTAGACGGCTATTGCAGACAAGTAGCCAATCAACAACGCCAGCAACGCCCTCGCATCAAAGTTCACGCGACAAATACGCATGAGCAAATGGTAGAAGCGCAGGACATACAGGGCATTATTCGACACATTGAAGTCAACAGCAACGCAGACCACGCTTACGACAACGCTTTTGACTATGCGGTGCGTATGGGTTGGGGTTTTATGCGTGTGCGTACAGATTACATAAATGAAGATTCGTTTGACCAAGAAATCTACATTGACCCAGTAGACAACCCGTTCACAGTCTATTTTGACCCTAACAGCATATTGCCTGACGGCTCTGACGCTGAAAAGTGCTTAATCACCACAATGATGAGCAAAGAAGTTTTTAGGTCAATATACCCAGACAATGACGATGGAACTTCGTTCACACAGCGCGGTACGGGTGACAGTCAGTCAGAATGGATTACAAAAGAAGATATAAGACTTGCTGAGTATTACTACACAGTCAGAGAAAAGGCAAAACTCTATCTGTTAAGCGATGGTTCATCTACTTTTGCGGATGACAAAGACTTCTTTAATCGCTTAGATATGGCTGGAATTACAGTTATTGATACACGCGAATCGTTCAAAAAGACCATTAAGTACAAGAAACTGACCGCCATCGAGGTTATCGAAGAACGCGATTGGCCTAGCCGTTACATCCCGATTATTCCTGTGTACGGACGCCATGTTGTTATTGGTGACAAGCGCAAAAAGTTCGGCATGGTGCGCTACGCTAAAGACAGTCAGCGTATGTACAACTTCTGGCAAACCTCAATCACTGAGTCAATCGCCCTTGCACCCAAAGCCAAATGGGTTATGGCTGAAGGACAAGACGAGGGACACGAACAGGATTGGGCGCAAGCAAACATCAAGTCATTTCCTTTGTTGCGCTACAAACAAACGGATATTGAAGGCAGAACAGCACCTCCACCTCAGAGACTGCAACCAGAACCACCGCCTGCTGGCACTATGGCGGCGGCGGCTATCGTTTCAGACGATATAAAAGCCATTATGGGTATTTTTGACCCTGCACAACTAGGTCAAGGCAACATATCTGGCAAGGCTTTGAACGGACAGCAACAGCAAGTTGACCTAACAAACTACGACTATTACGACAATTTGACTCGTTCAATCGCCCATGTGGGCAAAGTCATTCTTGATTTAATACCCAAAATCTACGACACACAGCGCATTTTGCGAATCATTGGCGAAGATGGCAAACCCGATATGTTGCCGTTAAACCAGCGCGATGCAGTAGGTAACATCCTGAACAACACATCAATCGGTCAATACGATGTGGTGATGGAGACAGGACCAGGCTACAACAGCAAGCGTCAAGAAGCAGTAGACGCAATGATGCCTTTGTTGTCTAAGCCAGAATTGTTCAATGTTGCTGGTGATTTAGTGTTTAGAAACATGGATTTTCCAGGCGCAGACATCATTGCCGACCGCCTTGCCGCATCCAATCCTCTCGCGCAAATTGACGAAAAGTCAGATATACCGCCACAAGTACAAATGCAACTAGCGGCGGCTAAACAGCAAGTACAGCAGATGCAACAGCAGATGCAAGCAATGCAAGTCATGATGCAACAGCGCGGTGATATTGAGAAAGTCAAGCAAGAAGCAGAGACTAAGCGCGTAATGATTAAAGAGACTAATCGCGCACATGAGATTGAATTGCGCGACCAAGAGCATCACACAGATATGCGTATGAAAGTCGATGCTCAAGCGCAAGACACGATGCTGAAAACTCAGACTCAACTAGAAATTGAGAAATATAAGGCGCAAGTTGCAATATTGCTTGCAAAGATGGACAAAGTTGCTTTGCACAACGCAAGCGCAGAAACAACAGAAAGGGCTATCTAATGCCCTTAGTAACTAGCGAAAACAAAAAAGACTTTGACGAAAAAGAACTTAGGAAAAAAGGCGCATTACAGCCTATCAAAGCCAAAATTAAGTTAAAAGATAGGGAATTGCCTGTAACAATGCACCCTATTGAAGCAAAAAATCGTCACGAAATTGCTCATGTAAACCCAGAAACTTTTGATAAAGCCTTTGCTAAGACTAAATGGCAATATGTCGGCAAAAAAGGTGAAGGCGGCATAGAAGGCAGATACGAAAAATTTGCAGATTGGGTAAAAGATGCCAAATCTATGCACGCCAGCAATGTTTCTGTTAACAAAGATGGTGGCGTTACTTTTGGTGACGGCAGACATAGATACGCATACTTGCGCGATGAAGGCGTTGGGCAAATTCCTATGTCAATGGATAAAGAATCTATTAAACACGCTGAAAAACACGGTTATTTGACCAAGCAATGAATTAGTGGTAGATTTGCCACCAAACCTTACCGATAAGGTATATCGGGTTAATTCTTAGGGAAACCTATGTCAGACAAAGAAGCGGGTCAAGTTTTGACCAGCGAAAACTCGGCAGAGTTTTATGCAAATAGATTAGGTTTAGCCGACCAACCCGAAGTTGAGGCTGTGCAAACAGAGCCAACCGAAGAAGTGGAACGGAGTGAACCAGAAATCGAAGAAAAAGAGCAAGAGGAAAAGCCTAAAGCGAATCCGAAACTCGAAAGACGATTTTCTGAGATAACCAAGCAACGCGAAGAAGCGCGTAAAGAAGCGCAACAAGAGCGTCAAGCAAGGGAAGCCTTAGAAGCCCGTTTAGCGGCACTTGAGAGACAGCCTGCGCCACAAGCACAGACAGTAGACCAAGAGCCACAGCCAAGTCAGTTTAACGATGCGTTTGAATATGCGAAGGCTCTAGCAGAGTACACAGCAGACAAACGAATCGGTGAAATGCGTAAGCAAGATGCAGAGGCTAAAGAAGCACAAGAGCGTCAGAAGGTCATTGACCAATGGGCAAACAAAGTGCAACAAGCCAAAGCGTCATTGCCAGACTTTGACGAAATCGTTGCATCTAGCGATGTTGTCGTAAATGACGATATACGCGATGCGATTCTTGAGAGCGATGTAGGGCCACAAATCCTCTACCATCTGGCTGAGAATGACGAAGTAGCAAAGAAAATCGCAGGCTTGAGTGCTAAACAAGCGTTAAGAGAGATTGGAAAACTTGAAGCAAGGTTTGAGGTTAAGGAAACAAAACCACAATCCGCACCTACTGTTCGTAGTAAAGCACCAGCGCCAATCCAACCGCTGAGAGGGTCTAGTCCTGCTGATGTACCGCTATCCACCAATGGTGAGTGGCATGGAACATTTCAAGCATGGAAAGAGGCTCGCAAGGCTGGAAAGATTCGCTAAACCTAATCTTTTTTAATTTTTTAAGGAAATGAAATGGCTAATAATTTATTGACCATATCGAAAATCACCAACGAAGCGTTGATGGTTTTGGAAAACGAGTTGACATTCACCTCTGAAGTTGACCGCAATTATGATGACCAATTCGCGGTTGTCGGTGCAAAGATTGGTAACACAGTCAATGTCCGTAAACCAGGTCGTTTCATCGGCACTACGGGTCCCGCTTTAAATGTGGAAGACTTTAACGAGACTTCAGTCCCTGTTACTTTGTCAACCCAATTTCACGTGGACACCCAATTTACCACCCAAGACTTGGCACTTTCGCTTGATATGTTCAGCGACCGAGTGTTGAAGCCTGCCGTGGCCGCCATTGCCAACAAGATTGACCGCGATGGTATGTCTATGGCTACTTTGCAGACCGCCAACATCGTTGGAACTGCTGGTACACCTCCAACTGGTCTGATTACTTATCTGACTGCTGGCGCGTATCTCGATTCTGAAGGCGCACCACGCGATGGCCGTCGTTCATGTATCGTTGAACCCTTCACTTCTGCAACTATCGTTGACAGTTTGAAAGGTTTGTTTGTACCTCAAGAAGCCATTGGCGAGCAATATCGCAAAGGACTTATGGGGCGCGACAGCGGCGGGATGAACTGGAAACTCGACCAAAACGTCGTTGCTCAAACCTTTGGTAACAACAGCACCACTACTGTGACTGCTTCTGTCGCTACTACTACTGCTACTGGTTTCCTGACCTCTGGTTGGGCATCTTCTAGCACTATTACTGTGACTGCCGCAAACACAGGCACTTTGAACCTCAATGCTGGTGACACCTTCACCATCGCTGGCGTTTACGCTGTCAACCCACAAAACCGCCAAGCCTACGGCTCAAACAAATTGCGTAACTTCGTTGTTAAGCAAACTGTTGCTATTGCTTCTGGTTCTTCTGGTTCTGTGATTGTGTCTCCCGCTGTGATTACTGCTGGTCAGTTCCAGAACGTGTCTATCCCTAGCACTTCTGCTTCTGCCGCTGTGACTCAGTTCAACAGCACAGGCGTGGTTTCTCCACAAAACATCATCATGCACCGAAATGCGTTTACCCTCGCGGTAGCCGACCTTGAATTGCCAGAAGGTGTGCATTTTGCTGGTCGCGCTTCTGACAAGGAAATCGGTCTGTCCATGCGTGTTGTCCGCCAATACACCATCAACAACGATAGTATTCCTACTCGTTTAGATGTGTTGTACGGATGGGCACCTTTGTACCCCGAACTCGCTTGCCGCGTTGCCGCTTAATCATTAACTTTTTAAGGAATAAATATCATGGCAAATCCAGGACCAGCAACCACAGTCAGTAATCACCCACAAGTCCTTGGTACAAATCAAGCCTTGCGTTTGATTGCTTCTGCTCAATCTGTTAACTTGTCTGCCGCTGGTGATACAGCGTCAGTAGTTTTAGATGTAAGCAAATTTGTGCCTACCAGCGTTGTTATCACTAACGGCTTAAACTCTAGCGGTGCTACCACCACTATTGCAACGGCTACTGTTGGTGTCTACACAGGCCCAGCACAAACAGGCTCAACCATTTTGACTACTGCCGCTTTAACTAGCAACACAGGTGGTCCTTATGTGACCATTACTGCCGCAACAAATCCCAACACCGCTATATCTAACCCCACTAACATTTATGTGAATGTGGGTACTACGATTGCCGCGACTTGCGATGTGTTTGTCTACGGCTACGACCTCACATTCTTACCATAATCTGTGAGTAAATAAAGAAAGAGCCATCCTCAAAAGGGGTGGCTTTTTTCGCTTTTACGGCTACAATTTAACCATTCTGCAAAGGAATCATCATGTCATCTACCACCCTAGCCCGTGGAAATGTCCAAGAGGCATTTATCATGGCTCCATCTTTGACCCCTTCTGCAATGACTACTGCCTCTGTGCAGTCATTACAGACTTTCCAAATCCCTGGTCTTAAAGCAAGCGACATCTGTACAGTTCTTCAGTACAACGGCAATCAAACATCTAATGTTGCGATTACCAATGCTGACGCAACCGCAGATAACACTTTGCAAATCCAATTCCAGAACACATCTGGTGGTGCTACTGCAATTACGCCTGCGGCTGGTGTCTACTACATCAAAGTGCATCGCGTTGAAGGCGCACCAATCGCTACTAACGCGGCTTAATCATGGCTGGCTCAACAGTACAACGCAACGCTGGTCAAACAGTAGCGTTGTCGGTCACTTCTACCGCACATTCGGCAGTTTTGATTGATGACAACACAAATGACCAGATTAACTACACTTCGTTTCTCAATACGGGTGCCGCCCCTATTGCTGTGAAATGGGGTCCAACAGACCCTGGCGCACCCGTGTTTCCCACGGATGGCACTAATGGTGACTTTGTTTTGCCAGCAGGCATGACAAGCGCAATGATTATTGCTACGCCAACTACACCATACTATTTAACAGCCAAGTCCAATTCTGGAACTGCTGGCATTTTGTATGTAACTCCAGCCGCTGACCAAAGTTAACGGCTATGGCTAACCCTGCCAATTCTGTTCTGCAAAACTTACTTCCCGTTCAAGCATACTTTGCAGTAGACGGAACTTTTCAGACCTTTATTGGTCAGGGTGTGCCTTTTTACGCTACTTTTAACCCAGTTCAATCGGGTTTGACAATCACAAGTAGCACTATTGACAGCACAACAATCGGTGCGACTACCCCTTCAACGGGTGTTTTCACTAATATCAGCACAACAACTGGCACGATTAGCACTACACCAAGTGCAAACCAAGACATTGCCAACAAATTCTATGTAGACACAGTAGCGCAAGGGTTAGGGCCTAAAGCCGCGTGTTCTGCTGGTACTACTGCAAACATCACACTTTCTGGCTTACAAACCATTGATGGCTATTCTGTAACTGCTGGTCAACGGGTGTTGGTCAAAAACCAAACCGCTTCAGCAGAAAACGGCATTTATGTAGCGTCTGCAAGCGCATGGACACGCGCAACGGACATGGACACATGGTCAGAAGTGTCAGGCGCATACACAGTTCTGTTAAACGGAACATCTAACGCAGATACTGGATGGGTTTGTACTGCTTCGGCATCGGGAACTATTGGTGTTACCGCTATGCCTTGGGTGCAGTTCTCAGGCTCAGCGACATATTTTGCGGGTATTGGGTTAACTTTAGCGTCTACACCTTCTCGATTACGAATACTGGTGTAACTGCGGCATCTGTTGGTTCTGCAAGCAAGACTTTAACCGCTACTGTTAACGCACAAGGTCAACTGACAGCGTTGGCAGACACAAACATTGCTATCGGTGCTACTCAGATTACATCTGGCACGATAGACACGGCAAGAATCTCTGGCTCTTACACAGGCATTACAGGCGTTGGAACGCTAACCGCAGGCACTTGGAACGCAAGCACCATTGGTGTTGCTTATGGCGGTACTGGCGCAACTACTTTGACGGGTTATGTCAAGGGAAGTGGAACTAGCGCGTTTACAGCGTCTGCAACAGTCCCAACAACAGACCTAAGTGGCACG
>JGI24890J29729_1000848_pt1 | contig 16361 bp, 15 predicted proteins | sample FreactcultureFD7_FD_29729 | JGI IMG/M metagenome (IMG submission 29729)
TCCGTCGCACCAGAGCACCCCGATGACGAGCCCCCAAAAAAGGGGCGGGCGATTCAAAATCCGATTCATTCCCCCGCGTCCAACCATTTGCTCCATGCGTCGATCCACTATGAGGTGTCTCCAATCGCCCCGTCTCGTCCCTCTCACGCTCCGCATTTTTCTGAACCACTTTTCAGAAAAATTGCTTCGAACCACACGCGACCTCAACGCCCCTTCATATTGCGTCATTAGTTAAATCGACGAAAAAAAAGCGATATGTAGATCGCCCTTTATACCGCCCATCCTTTAATGGAAATAGAAAGCACCATATCGTCCATTTTCCCCTCCGTCGCACCAGAGCACCCCGATGACGAGCCCCCAAAAAAGGGGAAAAAGAGATAATTATTTTGATCCAACCTAATAAAATACTGATGAATATATAGACGATAACATACCCCGATAAAAAATGGCATCCAACAAAGCCCCCCTCAACTGGAAGAAATTGATTCGCCCCTACAAAGCCTATCTACAGGCTGCCTACCCCGCCCCCGATAATGCTTCTCCGCAGACCGCCGCGAGTTATTGGTCGATGAAAGCGAAAAAATCTGACTTCAACTGGTTTGATGGGACACCAACGCCCCGTCTTCGGGCTGATATGGCGAGTTCGATCGAGCGTATGCTGACTCCTATGAGCTACGAAGAAGCTGAGCGAAAGCGTCAGGATGGTGATACTATTAAGGCTAAAGTGCTCATTCATGTTCAGTTATCTGAAAATGAAAGTGAAGAGTTCAACATCGAATTGCCTGTCAATTCTACTTACGATAAGGCTTTGTATGCGAAGTTAATGAAAATTACGCGTGGATTCGTTGAGGAAATGCTTTTTGAAATGGATGACTGGTTGGATTCTGGAGCTCCTGCTGATCATAAGTATAAACGATACTCCACTCTTATCGGCGAAGTCTGCGATTGGCTTCTCGATTTAGGATTCGATTGGTTCGGAGATTATAATGACGATATCATTTGGTGGGTTGTGCCCTCACGATCGCGAGCTCATCTTCGCCCCCGTAAAGCGTCGAGAGCTGGACCTGCTTATAACAGCATTTCATCGAACTGTGCTCTCCAAACGATCGAAGCCGCTATGGCTCCTCTTGATAAGAAGATGGAAGGCGTTTTTACGCGTCTAAAGAAGAAGTACCAAATGGGCGTCTATCCGGATGACTATGAGGATATTGCGAAAAAGACTGGTAGAAGCATTCATATCACCTTTGCTCCTTCGTCGAAAGTTGCTGAGAAATGGGTCGAGAAAGGACATAAGACTGCTGATCAGGTGAGTGCTATCTTCGGCGATAAGCGAAAGAAGGCGATTCATGTTCATCACTGGTCGAACCACGCAACTGTTATGGTTCAGAAGCCTGAACATGAATATCGCTTCGTCAGTGAATCTGAAATGGCTGACGAGCTCAAACAGCGATACGAACAGATCTATCAGGTTGGTGAATCTCATATCACCTTTAGAAATAAGATCGATGGCGTGTTTGAGACGATTCAACTGCGATCGGTCGATGGTGTTGATTTAGAGCTTGGAAAGACATCTCCTCAATCTCAGCTATACTCTGAGTTTAAAAAACAGATTGTGCCTTACAGCTATACTGATCCGAATCGCGAGCAATACGATCAATTCACTAAACATGGTATCCACTACTCTACCGGAACCGAAACTCCAACTGATTACGATTTCGATCTAAAGAATGCTTATAGCTCATATCATGAGACACAGTATTATCGAGGTCTCCCTCAGGACATCACTTACTGGGTTGATAATCCATCGATGAAAGATGTAAGATCGAGAACGGGATTCGTGTTATGTCAATTTGTTGATCCAATTAAGAAAAAGTTATTGACCGTGTGGATCGCGTGCCCTGCTGTTCAGTTCCTCTACGACGAAGGGCTTCTATTCGAAATGTATCAGGCGGCGTTTGCCCATGCCACATTTGATCTCGACACATCAAAGTTCATTGATAGCGATCCCGAAATCATTGAGACTGAAGATGGAACGATCGAAGTGCCTAAAATTGGTAAGCGTGTCTTTCATAAGATCCTTGGACTATCTACGATGACGAAAGCTAAAAAGCGATTTATCTCTTCTGATCCAATCGAAACATTCGATGAACCTGCCGCTAAATTGAAGCTTCCTAAGTGTCTCGATCGTAATTCTGAGGTTCAAAGTTTGTTTCTCAAACACGGTTCTATCGGCGTCAAATATGACCTTGAACACGAGCGATACGGTCATGTAGCCGCTGCTATTCAGGATTACATCACGGTTGAGGTTTGGCGTAAATGGGTCGAAATCAAACGACTCAATCCGTATGCTAAAGTGATCACCTCTCTTGTTGATGGGATCCGAATCAGAAGTGAAGGATTCGAACTAAACACCTTTAACACTGATAATGGGCGATGGGTTCAAAAGCCTATTAAATCGTGCTTCACAGAGCCTCAATGTGATTGGACCACCCTTGCGACTCCAGCAAAGATCGCATCCAATATCTTCACTCCCATCGATTGGAAGATCGATGTGAAAGATGAATTCCATTCGATGCTTTCGGTTGCCAAAGAAGGTCAGCTCAGTTTCATGGATTTGTGTAGAGAGGGGTACATCAATGGACTTCAGGGCTATGCCGGATCGGGTAAGTCTTATACCATTCGTGAGCTGTTGAATCAATTCAACGCGGTTGTTCTAACGCCTACTCATTCTACTCGTGAAGATATGGAAAGTCGAACCATCCGTAAGTATTTGGGTGATCAATCGAAGGATGACCCTCTTCAGAAGATTCCTGTGAAAACCTACCAGTCTGTGATTCAACGCCCCAACTCAATTCGCGATTATCAGGTTGTCATCATTGACGAAGCCGGTATGTTGCTTGCTGAGCATCTTAATCGAATTGTTGAGATGGTTGGTCGCAAATTGATTCTTCTCGTCGGTGATCCCGCTCAGCATAAGCCGATCATCGGAAATAAACTCAGCCTCGAAGCAAAGTATCTGATGTATAAGGACTACATCAACGAAGACGCTGAGCTCAAAGATTTGTATGAAAACGGGTCAGACTGGGAACGCAACAACATGTTGAGCTTTCTTCGCTATGATGCTACATTCATTGAGCCTGAGCGTTTAGATGGTGAAAGTGATGAGGAACACTTCGATCGGACCGAGGAGCTCAAACAGAAATACATCGAGAGTCGTAAGGAGGAAACGCATAAGTTGCGAACGCTTCTTAATATGACATTTCAGTTTGAGACCGCTCGCGATGTGCCCGCATTCGATACCTACACTGGGGGTAAAAAGCTCGATACTGTTCGTCGTGCCGATGACAGCGAAGATGGTAAGGCTCTCATTGAATTCTGCTCGAATGTTCGTGAAGATGGGATCGATGCTGTATATGAACTATGTGAGGCGAATTCTTATTATCGCATCGATTCTACTATTGAGACTGTCGAAAGACAGAAAGCGATCGATGATTTGATCTGTAGAGATATTAACTCGGTGGGCATCATCTCATTCCGCAATGAGTCGGTCGATAGATACAATGCCAAATTTAAAGAGAAACTTCTCAATATTGGAGATCGAGAGGCGTCATTAGCCCTTCGGGAGAAATTACAAAAAATCATGAAAAACGAAAAATCGTCAGATTTGGAGAAGAGACAGGCTAAGATCCAACTTGAATACGCGTATGTTGGCGTTGATATGCGTATCATCGCAAAATCTTCCTTCAGCGTTAAGGTTGGTTCAGAGACTGCCAAAATCTTCAACGGAACTAAAGGAACGATCAAAGACTTCATGGTCTCGTTCGATGGATGCGATATGTTGGTTCCAATTACGGAGATCTCTACGCCTACCAAAGCTTCTAAGAACAACCCGTTCAAACGCCCCGTCTTGAAGGCGTGCGATATTAAGCCGCTGTATGCTATGACTTCATATCGTGCTCAGGGGCGTACTATGTCGGAGGGTCTAATCTATGTTGATTGTAGCTACATAACATTTGAAATGCTCTATGTTGCTGTCAGCCGTGCCACTCGTCTGAGTCAGCTTAGATTTATCTATTCTGATGTTGAATACGATGAAGTCTCTAATAGACAGATCGCTGGACCCAAATACCGCCCAGAGACGATTAACAAATACGAAGCTACATTTAAATCCTCGAAGAGTATCGAGCTTGGATTTAAAATCACTAACGCTGAATCGCTCATGGTGAGGTTTGGAGATGATATTAAGATCGATAATCTGAAACACGATTGGTCGCAATTCAACTGGTTCGATGTTATCGCCAAAATCGATGCTAAGCTCGAAGTGGAAACCGCTAAATTCAATGCTGCTTACGCTGAAGCGGTTGCTGCGGACAAAAAAATTATGAAGAGCCCGTCGTGGAACCAAATCGCTAAGAATGTTCTCGCTACTGCTATCAATAAATTCTTTATATTCGATGCTAAGACTATTCGATTCAGATCCCACGATTATCTCTTCTCAGATCTATACGATAGCATCGACGAATTCAAAGTCGTTAAATCGGTGATGCGTAATGTCGATCCCAAACAGACCGAAGATGAACCTGTCGATGATCACATTGATGAGGATGAACTGAGACGCGAATTTAAGCAACGCGAATCTGAAGACCATTTCTACATGTCAGATGACGATTCGGATGACGATTCAGACGATGACTCTATGTTTATATACGCTACCCCCCTCATTGATCTAAAAGATACGAGAGACTACGCAAAGTTTGAAGCATTGTGTGCTGAGAAATGGGTCTCTACGAATTCGTGGGAAGACGAATACGACACCGATTCAGACGACGAATGAGCCAAAAAAAAGGATCACGCTCATTGAGTTTCAATGAGCTGCTGCTTCTTCCGCTGCCTATATTCACGCTGAGCTCTATTAAAAGCATCTCTGTGAGTTTTACGATATTCTTGATGATATGCCTTTAGCTCATCTTTGCGTTCAGCGTATCTCAATTGATATTGCTCTTTATGCGTCTGATAGTATTCGGACGACTTCGCTTTGAGTTTCTCACAGTTGCGTTCATAATAGGCTCTACATACCTCTCTACGCTTATCAGCTTTCGTTGGGGAGGGGTTTTCGGACATTTTTTTGAATCTGTATATTGGTGTAATGATTTTTCAGGATCAAAATTATACTTTATTTAAACATATATACCGAACCATGGAAGAACCGACGGATCTCGAGTATGAGAACGCTAAGCTGCGATGCCGCCTGAAGTTGTATGCGAAGTACATCTCGATCATGGAACATCTTCATGTGTTCGATGGTGGGATCCCCTTAGATGACATAAAATATAACAAAGATTGGCTAAAAAGAGGGAATCGTTCATGGCTACAGAGTCAGCGTGAGGCAATTGCGAAGAAAATAGAGGACGCGAGGACTCATACAATGGAACTGGGGCTACGCACACTATTTGAGTTGATGTGAGTTTTTAAACAATTAATTTTTTTACGATACGACTATCCGCGGCTTAACATAAAGAGCTACTTTAGGGACTATAGAATCATGTCTCTGTTCGAAACGAAAACCGCGGATAACTTCATCTTCGAAGAGGCTCACGATCCTCGCGAGCATCTTAGTCAATCGACGCCCTTCTTGCGTAAGAATGTGTCTTATGTTGTAGACCAGCAGGCGGGTAATGGTAGCTACACCAGCGGCGAAGTCATCATTGACTCTCAGTCTATTGCGGCTTCGGGCAATGTTATTGATTGGCGTAATGCTTATATTGCTGCTCCTATCAATGTTAAGTGGGACCTTACATGGTCGGCTGCTCCAGGAACTTTCACCGGTGCTACTGGTCTCGCTAAATATGCTCTCGCGTTGAAAAACTTCTCTCTCCTCGATTCGATTAAGTTGGAAGCGAATGGTAAAACTATTATTGCTGCTACTCAGGGTCTCGCCCACCTCGTTAATTTCAAATTGCTTTCTACTATGACCCCTGCGTCGCTCGCTAAGGATGGTGCTGTCATTGGATTCAGCCCTGATAGTCAGGGTGTCATTGCTGATGGTGTGTCTACCGATTCGTATAATGCGGGTAATGACCCTCTTTCGAATGGTATCTTCGGTGATGATATCTTTCAATACAATAAGGGTCTCGTTGAGCGTCAGGGAAACTTTCTACCAACGCAACACTCTGGATTCATGAGTCTCGCTAATCACCAAGAGGAAGGTTCTACTGTTGATATTGGAAGTGGTACTATCAATGGAACTACTACCCTTCAAACGCCTTCGGATATCCACTGTGTTGCCATCATTCGTCTTCGTGATTTACATGACTACTTCGATAAACATACGCTATCTCGTGGCGTTAGCTATCGTTTCACCCTTAAATTTAATCAATGTGTATCGTATCTTACTCACCCTACTACTACTGGTTGGGGAACTGCGGTTCTACCAACAATTGTTCCTAGTCAAACTTCGGGATCTGCTCAACCTGCTATGTTCTGTTGTAGTGGTTCTTCTATGTTAGGTCGTCTTACATGGGCTAATTCGGTAGGTGCTAATTCTGTCATCACATCTGCTATCGATACTTCAGCGGCTACCCGTTTCAGCGGCGTTCGTCTATATGTTCCTTCGTATGAATTAGACCCTGCTCACCAAGAAAAGCTTCTCGCTCAACCGATCATCAAACGCAACTTCATGGATTTCATGACTCAAACTACTCAGACATATGCGGGTGCTGGTTCGGCTATTAATGTTCAAGTATCCACCTCGGCTACTAATCCTCGTGCCCTTATTGTTATCCCTCGCTGGTCTCAGACTGCTTCGGGTAATGGTGGTCAAGGTTCCTACAGTGAGATCTCGCCTCTATCGACCGTGCCGGGAACTACCGACGCTCTATTGAGTCTCACGAATCTACAGGTTAAGTTGGGATCGAATTATGTATTGCCTGATCGTATGAATTACTCGTTCCAACAATTTCAAGATCATGTCGCGTCCATCTTTGCTCAGAATGGCGACCAAACTTCGGCTCAGACTACAGGTCTGATTTCGAAGAAGTCGTTTGAAGTCAATAACCGATACTATGCGTTTGATCTATCGCGCTACCCCGATGCTATGTCTAACCTACCCCAGATGATTTCGCTCGAATGTAAGAACAACTCGCAAGTTGCCGTTGAGCTCCTATGCATTCTCCTATATGGTCGCGATGTTGAATTCAACCTCGCTTCGGGCTCGATGACCATTACTGCGTAAGTGGGTTTTTACAGACTCCTAACAATTGCCTTCAGTCTGAGCAACAACTCAATACTTATTTTTTTATCCCAAAATGTAATCTTTGATGTATCATAAAGAGAGAGAAAATGAATGCCGGATATCGCTATGATAGGGAAGCCTCGGCAAAAGCCACCAAATTATTGAAGATAGCCACTAAGAACGCTAAAAAAGACAAGGTGCTCTACGGGGCTATCATCAAGGCTGAAAGCGTATTCGATTCATCAAGTTCGGATAGCAATAAAGACGCTTCTACTCAAACCGGATCATCATCTACCTCCAGTGGCAGCGACGATCCGCAACTTTTAAAAAAGCTACGGGAACCGGTTTCAGTGATATCGACCGTATCAGCTAAAACTGAACCGGTTAAAATAGATCCATTTGACAAAGCGGCGAATTCGACTAACATGGTCGGATTAAGTCCTTTAGTAGATGAGTTGAAAAAGAAACTATTATTGAGTAATCTCGGGTTGAAACCTCGCGATTCAAGACAACCAAATGTATCAGTTGGTTCCCAATCTCCATCTCCTCCACCATCGGTAGCGTCTTCATCCTCTATCCCTACTCTTTCTACTGAGAGTCCGGTTTCCGTGGGTGCTCCTTCTCTCACCCGATCGGATACTAATGCTACGGTTGATCTGGAACATGTTCCGGTTCATCCTAATGTTCAGAGAATGAGCAATTCTAACAGTTCATCGGCATCATCGATATCCGAAGAATCCGACGAATCCGAAGAGAAATCGCTAAAAATCGATTATCGAACTGATGAGACGACTCAGTCATTGGCGAAGCAATTTTGCGATTTGGAAAATGAAGCTAAGAGCAATCCCGATCAAAAGAATCATAGGATTTCTGCTTTCCTTTCTTCAGGAATTCAGTATGTTAGCAAAGAGCCCTCTAAAATAAATGTTAGATTAGAAAATGGAAAGTATCGATTTGATTTCACATATACCAAAGGCTCCCAGCGTTTCAGTCGGGCGATATCGATGTTTCCAAATGAATTCAATATAGATATCAAACTTACACTCAGAGAAGCCATAGCCGCTAATAAAAATGGGCTCAATAACCCTGATCGACGGGTAGGTGAGACAACTGGTAAAGGCATCGCTGATTCATCGGCCGACATCGGATCGTCTCGCGTTGTCTATAAATCGAGCAAGGGCGGGAAGGATGTTGCTAAGGGTCAGCTATATCTGATGCGACCGCAACTCATCAAGGGTCATATCCGTCTCTACAATAAGAGCGGACGACCAGTTGTATCCCGATCAAGCGTATCGCCCTCGTTCCAGAGACTCGCGAAAGATATCGTAGAACGCAATACCTTTGAGGCGGACGACTACTCGAACATTGATCCCAAGGAATCAGCGGATGTTAATAAATTCATTGAAGCGACGAAGCCCATTCAGCCCCGCAACATCAACCGCCTGAGCAACGCGGATACAGTCTGGCAACTAAAGAAACGCTACGAAGTACTGGTTGGCGAGCTATCCGCTGGCAACACCGGCAAATTGGTCAGAGATGAAATGGAAACGATTCTACGCAACCTAATGCGGCTACACGCTATGAACATCGACAAGGGGCGAGAGCTCATCAAGTCTCTCAGAGAATGGTAGCTCAGAGCCTATTATTTATTTTCTGAAACCTATCTTATCTCCCATAAGATAAGATAGGTGAATCATGAATTCGTTCTGTGGATATGGAACTGTAAGAGTTGGCAACATCCCTGAAAGCAAGTTGCGTAAAGCTCTCGCTGGGAATGCGATTAGACTCACGAACGCCGAGCTTAGAGGTGATCGCGTCATGGTTGTTCATAAACTCAATGAGAAGGCGATTAAAGCTGCCCAGAAGAAGGGTAAAGGTTTGATGACTCACTTCTCGGAAGGCGAGGCTAATCACGATCTGGCTTATCACGATCATGCGGGTGCTGGACTCTCTGGAGGCTCTTTGTGGAGCTGGATTAAGGGTGCTGCTAAGAGCGTATATAAGTTCGCCAAGAACAACTGGGGGGCGTTGAAGCCGATTGTATCGACTATTGCCGATGCTGCGGTACCCGCGGCTGCTACCTTTTTAGGACAGCCCGAGCTGGCTGGCGTTGCTCGTAGTAGTCTCAAGTCTATCTCTGGTGTCGGATTGAAGAAGGGTAGCCCTGAGATGAAGGCTAAGATGGCGGCTTTGCGATCGAAGCGTAAGACTGGCGGATCGTTCTCGGGGGGCTCCTTTCTAATATAATAAGAATATATCTCTCGTATCACTCGATTCATTACAATGGAACTCTATCAATAACTATATCATGAGTGCTCATACGATAAGTGTCTTCTTTTTTTGTCATACCCGAATAATCGGACTATCTAAGCGAAAAATTATTACAGTATATATACGATAAGACACAGATACAATGACCACATTACACCCATCCAATTTCATCGACATAAGCGACGCATATATCGAAATGCCAATCGCTTTGCTGATGCGTGATACTATGTTTAGTATGCCTCGTGAAGCGACACCGAATCCGCCTTCAAATCCTCATTGTAATGAGGATTGCGGTAATTGTCAGAAATGCGATGGAAGCTTCAGCGATTTCATTGAAAGGTGTAAGAGAAAGTCAAAGCCAATCACTGAATCAGTGATTCTCACCCCAATCCAGCAACGCCTCGTAAATGATATCGTTGATTTCGACTTCCCGATTTTGAATCAATATGTTAATGAGCTTTACAATGAGTATGATGATGATGAAGACGACTATTTGATGAGTTTAGTAAAAAAATATCTTCGCTACCATAAGCAGCGTTTCAATAGCATTACAACAGAACTCAAAGAGAATTACACTAAGCGTCTTCTTCGTCAATACTTCAAAAACCGAATCACAGAAGAGCTAATCGCTAAAGCAATGTCTCCTAATCGTATTGAGACTGAGATGTGTCAGTTCGACGACATCGAAGCTTACTTCGAAGCCATGTGCTAACTCTATGAGATCTCTTTTTTTGTCTTCTTATCTCTACTCTGTTATAACAATGGAGTTCGCGGACCTCGGAATCACATCAGATGTTCAACTACGAGAAATCGCGAAACGGCTGGGGCTGCCAAAGATCAACTACATCGGGTTCGCTGAAGATCTGCGAACGCTACCAAAAGACGGGCTCTCTATCATCAACCTCGGCGATCAAAAAATCGGCGGAACGCATTGGACCATGCTATGGGTAGAGAGCGATCGGATCATTTACTTTGACTCATATGGTGTTGGACCCGAAGATCAGATTATCAAATTAGCCGAAGAACGGGATGTAATTTTCAATACTAAACAGGTTCAGGGATATAGTGAAGAGCATTGCGGCATTTGGGCTCTAATGTGTGCGAAATTCATATCGGACAAAAAAAATAGAGCTCAGGCTCTCAATGACTTCACAGCTCAATTTAAAGCTGTGTAATGAGTTTAGTAATTTAGATGCTGAACTTCTTACGGATCTGCTCGGGGTCGGTCGGAGGCGGAGCTTTACCAAAAGTCATCTGACGAGCAAATTCCTCTTCCAACTGCCTAATGTTGCTGCTTTTTTTGAGACTACCGCCTCGGAGGGGGCGTCGGATACCAATTGATCGTGCGTATATCATCGTTCTTCGATAGTTATATGATACAATCGATATTAATTTACAAATTAAATGACATCTCACGCCTCTCATGATCGCTATCGAATCCATCGCTGTCATCGGATTTAACATCGGCGAACGCTTTGTCAAATCGTTTTTTTCGTCTGGTTGAGTTGATAAAGGCGTTGGTCATTCTTCCCTCCACTCCGCGAATCACCTGTACTCTCCGATTACGCATATCAACTTCGATTACAGAAGACTCTCCGCTTTGAGAATCGCTGACCGGCATTAGAAATTTGCCATCTAAGATCATTACAGAGTCTGAATTGATTACTGTGCTGCCGGCTATAGTCGATGGATGAGCGAATACAGCTCGATTGACTTCTGGCTTCGATTTACAACCGCCCATTATGCGTATATTGTATCAACTATTCTTTTCCTGTTTTGACGCTTTTTTAAGCCACCGTGATACAACTGGGCGTGATAACAGTGTGTTGAGAAGTTTGCGATCTTCGGCTCGCTCTTCCTCGAGCTTTTGAACCTTCTCAATCAACTGCTTAATGACTGAGCAATTGACAACACTGATCTGTTGATAGTCGATGCTATATTGAAATCCCTCGATATCTCCGTCATCTTCCACATGAAGACTATCATTTTCTGAAAGCGAAACAGCCTCGCCCACGATTCCGATTACCTGTTGAGCAATGAATCCGATCTTAGATTCAGAATGGTTTTTGTAGTTGTAGCTCACCGGATTTAGTTTGCTGTAATGGTCTAATGTGATCTCTATAGGCTTAATGTTCTCTTTTAGGCGTCTGTCAGAGGTTGTATATAAGCTACTTCCGATCTGGATATTCGAAGCGAATATCGCACTCACTGAGAAGCTCTGAGGACCCGTACCGACATTACTCCATGCGTTGGAAGAGGCGTTGTACCGATAGACGTTTGTTGTGATGCTGGTGACATTGACGGTTGAGCTACTCGCTACATGTAGAGCAGCGGACGGAGTAGTCGTACCGATCCCTAGAAATCCGCCGGTTGTGAGAATCATTTGAGTTGCGTCAGATGTTCCGAATCTCAACTCAGAAGCTGTTGTGGATCCTATAAATATGGCCCCCGCCGCGGCAGTCGCAACTTGAATTTCGAATGAACTGTTTTTTGTAGTGTTTTCGCAGCGTAGCGTTCTCTGATAAGAGCCATCGACATATGATGCGTTCCCGATGACATGAAGCGGTGTTACAGGGGTATACGTAGTGCTGTTGCTAAATGCCGTTGCTGAAATCATTAGATTCTTTCTGAATATCGCATCGAGACCGCAGCACAGCCCCATATTTGGGATCGCCGTGTTGATATCAGCGTTACTCTGAGGAGTTATATGAAAGCATGTCTGATTGTAGCTGTTAAACAATCCGATACAGCTTCCGAACCCATAGGACCAAAAAGCGATGTTCGCGTTCGTCAGTAGAGGAGCATTTGTTGATGCCGCGAGTTGTAATCCTGAGCTGATAGTGGTTGAGTTGTTTTTCAATCTGAAATCAAAATACGGCGATGATGTGCTGTATCCCGAAAAGCGTAGCATCGCTCCAGTCATGTCATTTAGCGATTTTAATTTTAGAAGGGTTTGAGATGTGTTGGCTCCTAGTATCATGATCCCATATTTGTCTTCATCGGATTGCTGTAGATATGTATCGATTGGTAAGCTACCATCGCTGAAATCAATCTTTGCTATGTTATGAACGATTCGGTTTGCGTCTAACACAACAGCCTTCGATGCTTCGCAGGTGCCAGCTGAAGCGACCGCGGTGTAGTTTAATTGAGTAGCAGTAGCCGTCATCGCGGCTCCATTCAGATTTAGGTTAGTGTAATTGATATTCAACCCAGCTGATGTATTGATCGTATCAACAGTCAATGTTGGAGATGCTATTGAAGTAGAAGAGATAATCGTTGCGCAATTGAAAGCTCCAATACCACTGATACCTGAACTTGAATTTAAGACCATTGCTTTGGAAGCCTGAGCTGCTCCAGCCGTAGTGATTCCAGTTATGTAAGAGGCTCCAGTAGCATCTACGACACTTCCGCCGATGCTGATTTGATTCGTCGATAATAAGTTGATTCCTGTTATATTCTTACTCGAATCCAATACCAGCGCCTTCGAGGCAGCAGCTGTGCCGGCTGTAATCGATGTTAGAACGGTTAAGTCAATATTGGTACCCAGTAGAGAAAGCGATGGGATATTCAGATTGCCAGTGAGAGACCCGCCGGAAAGATTAAGATACCGTTGATCGGCTTCTTCTAATGTCAGAGCGTCCGTGGCATGCTTAAAGTTGTCATAATTAAATACGATTTCATTACCGCTCTTAGGCGGATAGCTCACGCTCATAATTTTCGTATTTGGTATTATATAAAGGTAGCGAAAAGTATCCATCATGTCTATTCGCAATTGGTATGAAGAGATTGATCCAAAGCTACTCCCGAAACGGTCCAAACTACAGAACTACGAATCTCACGGATTCTCATCTCCCTATTTCCTTCTATTAAGTGGGCGAAGTGGATTGGGTAAGACGAATGCGTTGGTAGAGCTCTTACATCGATTTGGGAATAGTTATGATAAGGTCATTCTATGCTGTATGAGTTTCGCCTCCGATCCGCTGTATGTGGCGATGAAACAGAAGAACATGTCAGGCATGGATATCTACGAGAAAGAGGTTCCTTCTCCAGACGAGTATATCAATGAGAAGGGCAAGAAGCTGTTCATTTGTGATGATATGGTTGGACGCAAAGAATTTGAGCCGCGGATCAAAGACTGGTTCATTCGAGGGCGTAAATCCGGTGCCGATATGTGTTTCATTACGCAATCTTTCTACGATACCGATTCTCTCATTCGTAGATCGCTCAGCAATTTGTTCCTTTTTCCATCCTCAAATAAGCGTGAGTTGGCGATGATTCTCCGAGAGTATCCGATCTTATCCGATTACCCCGATGTGGTTGAACGCTACAAACGACTCACGAAGGGCGACGGACCGAGTTCGTTCATGAATATCAACATACAGAAGGGTACCGCGTGTATCGACTTTGAGGGGTTTAAACTATCGGACAGGAAATCTTCGAAGCGGCGGCGTTAATAAATTTAGCTATTATTGTATCCGTATTAATATAAAGATGACGGGTTCTATCATTCTAAACGAAAACAACCTTTCGCCAAATGGCATCTTCGATGCGACTACCACCAAAGCTCCATTCAATCGCCTATCGTTGAATATGAGAGGTCTAAACCTTCAGGGGCGTAAGATAGGGCTCAAGAAATTGAATCTTTACTACTCGTGGCCCAATGTCCGAAATGGAACGACGATCAGTATCGGATGGAAGATAGGTTCTGCTTATTCGTATTACAATTGGACGCTACCAGCATTGGCTAACTACGCGTCAATCGGCGAACTCAATGCTTCGCTTCAGACTTTCTGTATCGCCAATGGTTTGTATCACATCAATGCTACGGGATCGAATGTATATTATCTATCTATTGCCGCGAACAGTTCCACTTACAAAATCGATCTATCGTTCTTCTTAGTGCCCACATCGCTACCATCGACTTATACTGCTCCATCTAATTTTGCCGGCTATCCTACAGCGACATGTACCCCATCACTGAGTATCCCATCCGGTTCAGAGTTGTGTGGTCTGATTGGATTTCCGGCGGCCGTGTATGGTGGATTAGCGTCAGCTTCGGTATCATCGTCTTCGTATGTTCCCCAGTTAAACCCTGTCTCCTGTATTTACATGACCTGTAATATCTGTAAGAACGATGTTCCCATCAACGGCTCAACCGTCATCCAAGTATTTACGACTCGGGGTACTGATTATGGTGCCATGATCGAAGTGGCTCCATCTGAGATCTCCTACTACGATGTGGATAGCAACTCGAACAACTTAGAGATTCAGCTCTTCGACCAGAACTTCAACCAGATCTACATTCAGGACCCCCAGATCACGATACACTTAGAGGTCAAATGAGTCATAAAAAAAGAGGTGCGAACTACACCTTTCGTAGTAGCGTATGAGCTTTGATCGAATTGACTAACTGCTGGACGGATCTGCCGTGGTTCGTTTTTTTTATCGGCTCAATCCAGTTGCGAGCGGTGTATCGATGCGTGAGCATATTGCGTTTGTTGAGAATCTCATCGTATATGCCCATACACTTTTGGTGCGGGGCTCTGAAGATTCTTTCGATAATGTCTTTGTTCATCGGATCCTGAATCGCCTGACGGAAGCTACAATCGGGTGCGATCACTGACAGTTCATACTTGATACGATCCGCCTCATCGATGATCTTCAGTTTGCGGTTGGCTTCGGACAATCGCTGATTAAGTATCGTGAGCTCATCTTTCTGGGATTTGAGCTTTTTGAGCAATTTTTCAGACGGGCGATGGACATGGCAATACTCGTGATGCTTGGACTTAATCTTACAGGGGCGGTTGTGAATCATGAAATGACACATGGTCTTCTATATTACAGAACAGATTTCTTAGATCAAAAAAATTACTACATCTTTAGATATTGAGCTTATCCAACTGTTTCTTCAGATCGGGACAGTTATTCTGAACATACTCGCTTTTCTTCAACCACTTCAAATAGCCTTCGTCATTGAGAAGAATCCACTGAAGATCTTTGCCCTTGTGCTTCCCCCATCTCATGCCGTTGTTAGCTTTGACATTACATGTTTTACGCATTAGGTCTTCGTTCTCAATCGCCCACGGCTGATTACGCATCCAGCAAATGTAGTTGGGATCAGTCTTAATGACATCGTGGATACTACGGGTCTTGTGCTTACCGATGATGAGAATATCGTTCTCATCGATGACCTTCGAAATAGTTGTGCTCGACATAGTGTGTATATATGGGGGGGTATCATTTTCTGGAAAATTAAATATATTTCAGAAAGGTCAGGCTCTTACGCCATTTCTTGAGCCAAACCCAATATCTCGGGTGATCGATCTTGATATCGCGAAGAGTCTTGTGCTGATACTTGCCGAACGATAACTTCGTGTGCTGGATCGCATGCTCTCGAATGTGTTGAACGATTCGTGGCTGTAGAAACCCATCTTGACAGGCAACCCATTGGAGGTATCGATACTTCTTCTGATTCATGAGATCCGAAACCGATGATCCGTGATAGAGCCCGAATCGAAACACCATAGCTTCCAGCTCAAAGTAGTCGTCGTATATCTGGAAGCGTTGGATGAAGTTCGTATCGGCGTCATCGTCGTCGTCTTCGAGTTCCGAGAAGCAGAGGGTCGAGGCGTAGTCGTCGGACCCAATATGCGTCGATCCACATGAGGTGTCGGAGTCGCCCGAAGTGTCGGGGTTCAGAAAAATGCGGAGGTTCATCGTCGGGCTTCTCGGCAAATTCCAAAGTGAGCAGACCGATGGACGCATGGAGCAAATGGTTGGACGCGGGGGAATGAATCGGATTTTGAATCGCCCGCCCCTTTTTTGGGGGCTCGTCATCGGGGTGCTCTGGTGCGACGGA
>JGI24890J29729_1000849_pt1 | contig 16359 bp, 17 predicted proteins | sample FreactcultureFD7_FD_29729 | JGI IMG/M metagenome (IMG submission 29729)
TTTTTGGGAATGTTATTTATTAGTTCTTCTAAATCTGATTCATCGTAGGTTATATTTTTTTTATTATTTTTTGTGAATGTTTTGAGTGAGTTGATATAGAATCCGAATTTTTTTGTTATTAATGATGCTTGGTTTATTGTTATTTCGTTGTTTTTGACCAGTTTTAGTATATTATTTCTTAATAACTTCATATGTTCGACACTTTTACCACTTCGTTTTCTTTTTGATGGTATAATATCTGAATTTCGCTTTACGAATGGTGTATCCTCTATTAGATAATCACCATTTTTAAGGTCGCTTACAAGATTATATAGTGCTTTATATGCGACACATTCAACATATTTCCAACTTTCTTTAGGCATTTTTTCATATTGTGTGTCGAATTTTTCGACATCGTAATCTGTATATCTCATAATTTTATAAAATTAGGTATAAATTTTTATTGAAACAAATATTAATATTTTATATATTGTGATAGGTTGAGATTATTTTTTGTTGCCCATGATTTAATTATGGACATATGGTTTGGTTCTGGTTTTGTATTATATTTTGCTTGGATTTGTGATATTGTATTTGACCTTATTTCTATTGTTAATATTGGTTGTAGTATATCTTCAGTTTTTCTGAGTGAGAATATTGCGCATGATTTGTTTATGCATGATGAGGCGTATGTTGCAACGCAGTGGTGCATTTTATTTCCTTCTGTGATAAGTTCTTTTGTTTTTGTGAGTTGTATTATTTCGTATTTATTTTCTTTATGGTTTGGTATGTTGATTGGTTCCCATTCTTTAGCATTTTTTTCTCTTTTGGTATTTATTTCAGCATTTTTGTGCCATTCGTCTGATTGTGTTAGCAGGGACATTGGTGTACGTCCTTTCATTGAGAAGTTGGGCTGTTCTGGTTTAAAATTATTATATCTTTTTGTTATGTATTTCTGGTCGTATATATAATCTATTATTTCTGATATTTTATCGTTATTGAACATTGTGTTATTGATAAAGAATTGTATTACTGTTAGCCAGAATTCCTCTATTTTTTTTGATGGTATGCCGTTTATTTTTATTTTGGTTGGTGATCTTGTTTCTATTCCTATTTTTGAGTCCATTATGGTGTTGAATAGTTTTTCATCACCGCCCATGGATAGTATTTGTGCTCTTCTGAATGCTTCGTTGAATGAGCAGTGGTCTGGGGTTGTTTGTATATGGTGGAATGTTTTGTTATTAAGTATGAATTCTGGTAGGAACGGGAATTTTTTTATTGATTTACCCATACCGATATGTTGGTATAGGAGTATTGATTCCATATTATTTTTTATGAATCCGTTTATCAAAAATGATGGTACTGGGTATTTTGCGAACAGGTGTTGTAATATATCTTTAAGTACTGTGGATGTTTTTGTTCTTTTTGGTTTCCAGGTTTCTATATCTCTTATTCTATCTTTATAGTTTTCTACTATTTGTGATAGTGCTGTTATGTTATCAATATCTTCAATAAAGCATGGTGCTTGTTTTATTATATGTGTTGTTATTTCTTTAAATTGTGGTTTATTATTATTTAGTGCTGAGGTAGATTCCATTCTCTCCCAGTTTTTTTTATAGTTGTTCTGGTATAGGTAGTTTGATGGTGTTTTATATGAGAATACGTATTCCAAAAGTGTTATTGGGGTTGCTTTATTTATTTTTCTTTCCAGTTGATGTCTCTCGTTTATTTTTATTTTGTTTAGTTTATCAACCTCCAGTTCTTTTTCAATTTCTTGGTATTTGGGCATAAAAAAAAATTAGTTATTTACAAAGATATAAAATTTTTTCTTTTTTTGGTTATATTTTTGATATATTTATTTTATATGGATATTTTTAAGAAGTTATTGGAATCTTTGGAGGACATTTCGTATGCTGACGAGATAGGTGATGATGGGATCGAGGAGAGTGTTGGTATTGTTTCTGGTTATATTTCGGAGTGTGACAAGTTTATTTCCGTGGTTGGTTCTGTGGTTATTGGTAGGATGAGTTTGATGGATGTGTATTCAAATGTTGGTAAGTATATTGATCTGTTATCTAAGTGTAAGTATATGCGTGGTAGGATGTCTGGTTATCATGGTCATTATTTTGGTGTATTGGAGCGTCATGAGGAGCATTATGAGTTGGGGTCGTATCCTGAGAGTTTGAGGAAGTTGGATGAGTTGGTTACCTTATTGGATGATAAGGTGTTTGAGATTGATGATTTTATTGAGATGATCGAGAATTTCATGGATATGTCTAAGAAGTTAAAGACTAAGCCGAATTTGTTGCGGTATGGTCATGGGGTGTCTGAGTTGTAATAAAGAAAATATGAAAAAATTAAATGCTTTAAGGGGGTATAGTTATGAGCCATTGAGGAAGTTATATGATTTTTTAATAAAATAAACTATTTATATAAAAACATAATATGGAGAATAAAAAATTAATGAGTGAGCAGATATGTAAGATAAGGAAGATGATGGGTCTGGCTGAGTCTTATGATGTATATGATCATAATGGGGTTATTGGTGCTAGTGGTGGTGTTGATGAGGAAGTTGGTGATGGTGGTTTCCCTGTTGATCCAACGTATACGCATTTTGCCATGGACAAGTCTAATGGTAAGATTGTTAATGGTTGGGAGTATGATCCTGAGACTGATGTTGAGAGTGTGAGGGAGTATTGTAAGAATGATTTGCGTGATTTGTTTCCTGATAGGAAGCCGAGTGAGTTTTTGATATTGACCAGGAAGGGTTGTGTGAGGAAGGGTATTGATCCTTTTGATTGGGGGAATTGGGGGAATACTGGTACTGAAAATGGTGAGAATTAATTCTCACCATTTTTTTTATATATTTGGTTTATGAAGGTTTGTACATCTTCTGGGTTATATTCCAGTAGTTCTCCTATTCTTTTTGTATCTTCTGGTGTTGCTGATGGTGGTAGGTAGCCGTTATATTTATCGAATATTCTTTCTAGTTCGTGTGCATTTTTTTCATTACCTTCCCTATAAATGATATAGAGTTTATATGGATTTTTCTTTATATGTATTGAGTTGAGTGATGGGTCGGTGTTTATTATTTTTATATATTTTTGGTAATCGTTATGTTGAAGGCTTATTGTGCATATATTTCTTTTTTTATTTATTAGTGTCATGAGTGATGACATATCGGTATATGCTTCTGATGGGGCTATTGTTTCTGTTAGTCCCATTACTTTTTTTATTCTGGATATTTGTTCTGTTAGTTTCATATTAATTTATCATATTTTTACCTAATATACCTTCACGGCTCATTCTTTTTTTTGTGTCTTTTATCCATTGTGTTTTTTCCTCTGGTGGTAATTTATCAACGAATGAAAATGATGGCATTCTGTTTATGAGTTCTTGGAATGTTATTTCATCCCATATATTTTTATTTTTATTATATACTTGTTTTATGTTATGGATTTGTGCTTGTCTTTCCATGTAATGTGTGTTTATATTTTTATTTTCACCAGCCTGGTTATCTGTTCTTTTTTTTACTATTTTTTTTATATGGTAGTTATTTAGGGTATCGTCTATCCAGTGGGTTAGTTCGTGGTGTATTGATCCTTTTATTCTTTCTTCGGAGAGGTCGTATAGTAGGGTTTGTTGTTGTTTTGGTTTTATATGTTCCATTGCGATTAATATTTGTCCGTCAAAATAATGTAAGTAATCCAGTGCTTGTTTTGATACGGTTAATGATATCAATGATGTAATTTGGTTATAGTGGTTTGATAGGGTGTTTATTATTATTTCGCATGGGTTGAGGTTATGTGCTTTTATTGATAATGGTGATTTAAGTATTGATGTATCTGTTCTGGCTTCTGGAAATTTGTTATATGTTGCTATATTTGTTTCTTCCACATCATCAACGGATTTTTTAAAATACATATCATATAGTAGATTTACATCATCTTCAACATCGGTTAATTTTTCTGTAAGGATGGTATTTTCATTTAATCCCATTATGGTTTTTATTCTGGATATTTGTTCTGTTAGTTTCATATTAGTTATTTTATTATTCCGTAATTTATTCCTCTGTCTGTATTTATTTGTATTGAGTCGTATCCCATATATGATAATAGGTTTGCCAATATTTTTGATGCTTTTGGTTTATCTATTTTTGTATGGTATGGTTCTATATTTTCACCAGCGGCTGATAGGTAATCTTCTATCATATTTGTTATTACTTTATAGTTATCAAGGTTTATTTCTTTATTTTTATATTTTTTATCCCTTATTAGTCTTAGGTTATTTGATATATCTGATCCTTTTACTTCAACGTTATATTTGTATGGGAATATAAATGGGTTTGATGGTTGTTTTATATCTAGTGTTTCGATATCAAAATTTTTATTGTCGTGGTTAAAGTCGGCATAATCTGCTGCGACTGATTTATCTGTTGTTACCCACAGAAAACCTTCGTTTGGGTTTAATTTATTTTTAAAATTATTGTTAGTGCTTATTCCTCTGTATACGGTCATTTCTTTAATTGTGTAATCTGTTTCATCTATAACGACCATTGCTGGGAATGATTTTGCTTTAAGGTATAGCAAGGCAACGAATCTGTGGCCACCCTCAAGGATATATGGACCATCTTTATCGTGTACTACTATTAGTGGCGATATAAAATTATTTTCTTTTATTTTTTGTGCCAGTATTTCGCTTCGTTTAAAATCGGATGAACTATAGAACATATCTGATGGATTTTTTGTGAACAGATCCATATTTACCTCACGTATACCTTTTAGTATGTAGTAATCATCCAATGATGCTGATATTGAGGATGTATTTGGAACGTTGTCAAGTACTTCTCTTCCGTCAACGGTATGTGATGCTAATGGGTATTGTGGATAATCGTATTGATCATTTTCATTTAATCCCATTATGGTTTTTATTCTGGATATTTGTTCTGTTAGTTTCATATTATAGGTATTTTTTCAATTCCTTTATTAGGTTTATTACATCTGGGTAATCCGTATATTTTAATTCTTTAAGTTTTCCCAGGACTGGCATTTCGTATAATGCTATATAATCACGTTGTTTTTGTCCCATTTCGTTATAATATGTGACCAATGTCAGGGAGATTGTTGTTCCCCATATATCATCTTCTTTTGATTGTTGTTTAAGTGTTATATCGACACCTCGTTCATTTTCTTCTGATTTTGGTTCAATTTCTGTGATGGTGTAATTATATGGTGATATTTTAATTACTTTTGATTTAAGTGTATTTAATTTATTTATGTTGATATCTGGTATTGATTTTATTTTCTGGTCTGGTGTGAAGATATATTTAAGGTTTATTTTTATATCTTTGAATGAATCGTATTGTCCGAATTCTTTTTTAAGGAGGTACATGAATGTTGTTGCATCAGCTTTTGTTTGGAATACTGGTTGATCATCTGGGTCTTCTGATGTTAATTTTTTATATGATGAAATATAATCATATTCTGATCCAGCCCATTGTGATTTGAGCATATCATCACCTTGGTATATGATTATTCTCCTACCGTTTGCCACCACATAGAAATCATCTTCAAGTTCGAAGCCACGGTCACCACCTTCTGATGCAATTGTATCCAGAACTTTTTTCCCCAGAATGGTGTGTTTGTTTAGTTCAGCCAATTTTTCTTTACGGGCTTTATCCCATGATGATACATAATTTTCATCATTTTCATTAATCCCCATTATGGATTTTATTCTTGATAGTTGTTCTGTTATGTTCATATTAAATGTTTTCTATATTGTTCAAAATTTTTTATTATCCAATTTGCTATTTGTTCAAGGTCATCTGTCCCGAATAATCTTTGTCCAGTTTTATTTGATTTTATACACCATTTAAAATCATCACATGGTGTTACTGCAATAATATTTCTGGCGGTATTCCCGTAGAATATGGTTTGATATTCTTCATCTGAATTATGCCATAGTCTTATACCAGAAGCCATGAATATTACGGCTTCGCTACCATATTTATATCCACCGCCTAAGTGATATCCACGACCAGCGTATTTTTTAAAATCATTTATTGTATATGCAAAATTATATCCACCATATTCTTTTTCAAAAGAACTCAAATTTGTGGTTAGTCCAAGTTTCGTCATGTCGTTAACACCTTTTGTGAATCCTTGTTGTTCTATATCATCCGCATTATTTGTGAAGTGTATCAACCATTGATTTTTTACGACTGATGGTGAATCAAAAAACGACCATGCTGGATAATCTTCATCTGGTATTGAGAGGTCATGGTCATTGATTTTTTTAAATAACCAATTTGCGAATTCATCGAATAATGGTTTATTGTTATCATATAACCATTCTGCTATTTCATATTCTTCATATGGGTCGCCAGGTTCTTCCCCATCTGTACCGATAAATGAGTGTGTTGGGTATTCGAAGTCTATTACCTCCGTATCAATAAATTCATTAAATTCGTATGAGTATTCATATGGTAGATTTTGTTTTTTTGTTTCATCTGACATATTAAAATAATCTTTTAGATATATAACATCATTTGTTATATATTCATTAAGTATTTTAATACCCATTATATTTTTTATTCTTGAAAGTTGTTCTGTCAGGTTCATATTAAATTTTTTTGTTGTACTTGAAGGAAATCGGCTCCACATTTTAGGGAATTTGTTTTTAACGTATTCCACACCAACATGTTTATACCCTTATTTTAATATTTTATTGATTAAATTTCTCATAACATTACTTATAAATATATTAGTATAGTGATAAACTATTTATAATTAAATAAAAATATGAGTTTACGTACAAAGATAATATTTTATTTTGGTGTTGCAAATTTAATATTTTTTTTGGGGATAAAATTATTTCTTTTCCTGAAAATATTGGAGTTGACACATATCACATCCATAATTGAAATGGTGTGTTTATTATTATCTGTTGGTATATTTTTATATATTTTTAAACAACTTATTGATTTATATAAGGTTGTGAATGATACCAATATTTATACTTCAAAATTAAATAAGAGTTTGGTTGATCAATCAAATAATGAGATGTATTATGATGGTAACATGGTTGGTGCTTCTGGTGTTTTGGTTAAAACTGTTGTTGATGTGTTGGGTGTTAGCAAGGCATCGATTTGGTTATATAATGATAAGAGGGATTCAATAAATTTGATTAAATCTTATGATTCTGATAATAATTATTTGGAGCATGGTATGATATGTAAAAGTGATTTCAAGGATTATTTTGAGTCACTGGAGAGGGATTATGTGATAGTTGGTAATGATTGCAGGAAACATAATGCCACATCTTGTTTTAATGATGTTTATAGTATACCTAATGGTGTAAAATCAATGTTGGATATACCTTTGTGGTATGATGGTCAAGTTATTGGTGTTATAAGGATTGAATCCAGGGTACAAAGGATATGGGGTGATTCTGAGATTGTTTTTTCTCAAATACTATCTTCGTTATATACGTTTGCATATTCTGTTCGTGAGACCAATATTATAAGCAAGGATTTATTGGAGTTTGAAAAATTTGTTGATAAGGCAGCGTTGGTGTCGAAGGCTGATGCAAACGGTTTAATAACATTTGTTAATAAAAAATTTGAGGAGGTATCTGGATATAAATACAAGGATTTGGTAGGGCAGAATTATAACATTTTAAATTCTGGTGTTCATCCCAAGAAGTTCTGGGGTGATATGTATAAAACGGTTAATGTTAGTAAAAAAATATGGAATGGTATTATCACCAATAAAAAGAAGAATGGTGATTTATATTGGGTTGATTGTTATATAAAGGGTGAATTTAATGAAAATGAGGAATTGGTCGGGTATATGACCATAAGGTATGATGTAACTGATGTTATAAAAGCATTATATGATGTAAACAAGAAAAATACATATTTGGAGTATGCTGCAAAAATATTGAGGCATGATATGAATTCTGGTATTAACATTTATATTCCGAGGGGTGTGTCTTCATTAAGAAGAAGATTGACACCTGAAGTGATAAAAGAGTATAAATTAGATGCACCTATGAAGATGGTAGAGGAAGGTTTGGAGCATACTCAACGTATTTATAAAGGGGTATATGAGTTTACCAATCTTGTTAAAAAAGATGCCATATTGAATAAGGAAGAATGTAATTTAAAAGATATATTAAAAAAATATTTAAGTAACACATCTTATGGTAGTCAGGTTTTGATAGATGAGTTACCTGTTATTGGTGTTAATGAGTCTTTATTTTGTACGGCTATTGATAATTTAATAAGGAACGGATTAAAATATAATGATTCTGATACCAAGGTTGTGAAAATATTTATGGATAATAAAACCACATTATGTATTCAGGATAATGGTAGGGGTTTATCACAAGATGAATTTAATCAATTATCCAAACCATATACCAGAAAAAATGGACAGAAAGAAACTGGTACTGGTCTTGGTTTGAATATTTGTATAGCAATATTGGATGAGCATGGTTTTGATGTGAGTTGTGAAAAAAATAAAGTGGGGACAAAAATAAAAATAAAACTAAAAAAATGATAGAATCAATATTATTGGTTGATGATGAGGATCTTTTCCATCTGGTATTTGAAGATGCATGTAGTTTATTGGATATAACATTAACATTGGAGTCGATAAACAGTGCGGATGATGCTGAAAAGTTATTTAAAACCAAATACAAGGAATTAAATTCCAGACCAGAGTGTGTATTTGTTGATCTTAATATAATAGGGTCGAGTTTTGATGGGATCGAGTTGGTCAGGAGAATAAATTTTGAACATGGTAATAATGTGGTCATAGGGATAATATCATCCAGTAATGAACCAGAGGAACAAGCAAAGGCTGTAAAAGCTGGTGCTCAGTTCTGGATCATAAAATCAGATGATATTGAACCCAGGTTAGAGGAATTCAAAAAAGATTTTCCTTTATATAAGAACAGGACTGGTCATTTTAAGATATATAGATAATAAGATAGATAATTTAAGTTTTGATGATAAGATTAAATAAGGAGACCAAAGACCAGTTATTGGATTTATATAAAAGAAAAAGAATATCTTTGGAGGGTAATATTCTCAAATTAATAGAAACTGAGAATGGTGATGATGAATTTAATGAATATATAGAATCGTCAAAAACAAACGATACTGAGTCCAGAAGAAAGCGTTTGGATATAACAAAAAAGATACAATCACAGAACAATGAATTAAAGGCTGCTGAGAAGAAAAATGAGACACTTATGACCGAGTTGACCACTGCATTGGATTCGGCAACAAAGGCTCAGGATGAGGCTGAAAAACTGCGTGATGCAGCTGTTGAGGATCTTGATACATTACAGAAGAGGACTCAGTTTGAATTGATAGGGATGATTGTAAAAGTTGCATTATATATAATAATTGGTGTTGGTGTGGTAACAACAATATTATATTTGATTGCTATGGTTAATCATTATGATACGAAGTTATTGGAAACGACATGGAGTAATATGTTTGGTATATTACTTACCAATTCATTTAGCATAATCGGTACAATAATGGGTGTTAAATATGCAACAGAAAAAAGAGATGAGAAAAAATAATATAATTACAGAAATATCAAGGATAAGAAAAATGATGGGGTTTAATAACAGTTTATAAAATCTTAAACAAAGTTATACATTCTTACTTAAATTACCATAAAAAATATTTTTATTTATTTGAACTTTTACCTTTTTCGATATATTTATATATAGAGTAAGAGAAAATATTACTCCATATAATGTTATTAGTCGAATCACATATAACTAACGCAACCTCCGAATTAAACGATTTGACGTTTAAATGTAAAAACCTTTATAATAAGGCTAATTACATTATACGTAACGAATTTATTAATAATGGTAATTATATCTCTAAATTTGATATGTTTACCATTGCAAAAGATTTGGACGAATACAAAGCATTACCAGTTAGAATTGGTAGAGGCGTACTCCGTACACTTGATGCCAACTGGAAATCTTTTTTTAGTACTATTAAAAGATGGAAAACTAATAAAGAACTATTCAGAGGTAAACCAAATCTACCAAAATACTTACCTAAAGATGGTAAATTTACCGCATTATTCTATGAAAGTGCAATATTAAAAGAAACAAAAAAGAATAAAGGTATTGGTTTATCATCTCTTAAAATGAGAATACCAGTTAAAACAAAAAATAAAATAATTGAGATACAAGTTGTTCCAATTAAAAATGATAAATTTAAAATAAATATTATATATGATTATAAAGAAGACGCATTAAAAATTGATAATAAACAATATTGTGGTATTGATTTAGGTATAAATAATTTAATGACTGTAACATCAAACAAAAGTGGCTGTAAGCCATTAGTAGTTAACGGCAAACCATTAAAATCTATTAATCAATATTATAATAAAACAAAAGCAAAATATCAATCTGACTTACCTAAAAATATTCATACATCAAAACGTATAGATAAACTAACATTTAAACGTAATAATAAAATTAATGATTATTTACATAAATCGACAGACTATATAACAAAAGTTTGTTTAGAGAATGAGTTAAATACCATTGTTATTGGTTATAATGAATTTTGGAAACAAAAGGTTAATATTGGTAAGGTAAATAATCAGAAGTTTGTGCAGATACCATTTGAAAAGATGTTAGATATGTTAAAGTATAAATGTCAGAAGTATGGTATTAATATAATAACAAATGAAGAGAGTTATACAAGTAAATGTTCATTTTTGGATAATGAGATTATTTGTAAACACGATAATTATTTTGGAAAAAGGATTAAACGTGGATTGTATAAAACGAATCGTGGTAGGTTGATTAATGCTGATGTTAATGGTAGTTATAACATAATTAGAAAAGTATTTCCAAATGCGTTTAGCAATGGAATAGAGGGTGTTGCCGTTCACCCATATAGAGTTAATCTATAGAAATAAGGATTTGCATAAGATTGTGTAAGTTTTTATGAACGGTTAGTTGAGAATGTTCAACTTGCTGATAAAATTTATTTTAAACCAGGTATTCTGGATGATGATGTCAGGGATGCCATTATTGATATTACTGGTGGTGATAATTACACCAAGTTGGTTTCTGATTATTATTATCACATAAATAAATTTGTTGGTGGTAATAATAATCCGAATGAATATAATCAACTAAATATTAATGCTTGTCAGGATTTTTATGATGATGTAAAATCATATGATAAAAAATTATTTCCAATTAAAGGTAATTTAACTGATTATAGTTTTAATAAAGATAATGAATTTCATGTTTTAACTTTAGCTGAATTATTAAAAGCCAGGGATAAAATGGTTTATCAGTGGTTAAAATTACCAGATTTTGTTAAAAGAAATATGGGTAAAGGATTAAAGGAAATAATTTATAATGATAATCAATCAAATGATAATATTAAATATGAATTTTCTGAGTTATCAAAACAATTAAAAGAAATAAATGATTTATTAAAAATATTACCAGAGAAAAAATATAATGAAATGCTGCCTAAATTATTCGGTAGTACAAAATCATTAGAAAATATTAAAAACGCTGTTGAAAATATACGTAATACGATGAGTTTCATCAAAAACGATGAGATTAATAAAGATTATATATTAGATATGGTTGACTCTGTTAATGCTGATATAGTCAGTGATAAAAATAATGTTTTGGTAATAAAGATAAATGATGTAGAGGCCATGCAAACAGTTGGTTGTTTTACATCATGGTGTTTTGCAATACCAGGGGGTGAGGGGCGTTGGAATGAGTATGCTGAATTAGGTTATGTTTATATTATATATGATTTAAACATTGATATTGAGGACGCTAGATTTATAATGGTTTATTTACCAGATGTGGATACATTATTTATGGGAAATAACATACCATTAGAAGACGTTTATCCAGAAACTGATACGGATAATTATCTAAAATCCATAGGTGTTGATGTTAGATCGTTAAGATAGTTTATACTGTTGTTTATTATCCCAATCATATGTACCGTGTTCAAATTTCTTTTTTGCTATATTTTCATCATACGAATTAAATAGATAGTTTAATAACTTTGATACGGTATCCTCATTTTCATATAATTCTAAAAACTTATTATAATCATTTTTTGTTATATATCTACTATCACTCCTTAGAAATATGGATGGGTGGCCAGATTTTAATTTTGTGTCATTTGGTACGATATAATTATCCTCTAATCTAACTATTTTTATTTTTTTACTATAATCATATTTCTGAAAGTAATTTGGTTTTATTCCATTAACAACTAAATTTACATAATCTTCTATATTTCTCACTCCAACTTTTGACATTTTTGTTGTTAGCAATGTAATTAATTCTCTAATTCTACTATTACCACCGCCTTTAAAAAAATTATGGAGATTAGATTTAAGACCACGTAATGTATCGTCATTGGTATAACCCAAATTACGCATTATATCATAGACCTTATATGTGGATAAATTTAAGTTTTCTAAGTTATGTTTTTTACAAAAGTCATTAAAAACTGGTTCAAATATTTTATAATCGTTAGTGTATTTTTTATCATATAATATTATTGCAAATAAATTTTCATAATTATAAAAAGGATCATAATCATCATTTTTATAATTTTCTGTTTCTCCATCTGGGTTATTTTTTAATAAATTTATATCCATTTTATTTTTTTTATTAATAAAATCTTTATTTGTTGGGTATATATTTACTAAAATATTATTATTTTTACAAATATTTGCTATTTCTATTATTGTATTAATATGCCCACCATACATTATAAGGTCTACTTGTTCTATATAGTTTAATGCATTGGTTATTGTTGGTTTATTTGATATTATTCTATCTTCTAATTCAGCATTTTTTTTCATCAACCATTCCCAGTTAGCTTTATCTTGTGGATTTTGAGAACCAAATCCAGTAACTTTTTCTGGGTTTTTTCCTTCCCAATAATCTGAAGATATTATCTGGTGATTATTTTTTAATTTGGTTATATCCAATGTTAACCTAGCACTTTTATTTTCACCATATCCAATAGCTGGTGATGGTGTTCTTGTTGTTGATAGAAAGAAGAATTTTTTACCAAATTCATCGGCTTTGGTTCCTAAATTGGATGATAAATTAAATGTATTTGTTTTTAATATATTTAATATCCTATCAATTGTTGTGTAGTGATAAAGTGAACCTTGTGGTCCTTCTTTAATAATATTCATAATTATAAATATTTTACATTAAAATAAAAACCCCCAGGTAGCGAATCCGAGGGTTTTGTGTCCATAACGGTATGAACGGTCCTAAAGTCCCAATCTAGTTGGGCGTATTCTTTATGCTTCTGGTTCGTCTTTTGTGGTTGAATCAGAAGTTGTATTTGTTGTAGTGTTTGAGTCTGATGGTGTGGTATCACTTGTTTTTTTACCGAACATCTTTTCAAAAATTGTAAGTCCCAGACCAGCACCAACTAGTAATACTAATGAGTTATACATAAACTCTGGTGTTATCCAACCGCTTTTCCATGCACCTAAATAGGTTAATACAAGTACATTTAATAATGTGAATAAGGCAGCAAATCTTTTGCTGGATAGGTCACTGCTATTTGAGATCAGGTTTTTAAAAAATTCTTTCATATCTATTTGTTTAATAATTTTTGTGCTAATTTTTTTATTACATCGTTTTTTGAATTTTTTAAAACAGCATTAGCGACCATTTCAATTTCCTTATTAGGGTCTTTCTTCTTTTTCTTCTTCTTTTTTTTCTCTTCCAATGTTCCCATTGTATTTTCTATTTCATCAACTTCAGATGAAACATCATTTTCTTTTATTAATCCCATAAATTGTTTTATCTTTCTTAATTGTTCATTAAGAGGGTAATTAATTTCATTCATATCACCAACCATAGATTTAATAATATTAACCAATTCTATTTTTTTATCTTCGTTGTCTGGTAATTCTAGTTTCTCTATATAACTATATAAATCTTTTAAAATATTTTCCTTTAAATCAAAAAATTTTCCAGACCTTAATTTTAATAATTTTATATATATACCATTTGTATATAAAATTTGTAATAACTGTTTTAATTCTGGTATATCAGAAGTTATTATATTTAATATTTTTTGTATTTTTACTTGATCCTCGTACTTATCATCTTCTACAGGTGATTTCGTTTCTTCTATTTTTGATAATTCTGTATAATAATTAGGATTTTCATCAAGGTGTGCTAAAACAATTTTTAATGTCATTAAAAGATCATCGTGTGTTATATCGTATTTTGAACCCTTTTTACCATGGTCAGCCTCATCATCCAGACCTTTTTTTATTTGTTCTGGTGAATATTTTGATATATCAATACCATTATCGGATGCTACCTGAGATATGAACTTCATTTCTTCTTTTATGAATTTTGGTGTAATAACACCACTATCACTTCCATATGGAGTTGTGCTATCAACCTCATCAAAATATTCCATTACTGGATATGAAACTTTACTAACAACTGGGTCTGATAATTCCCATGGTGTTGTTTCATAATTCTCCAATAAATTTATGTATCTTTTTATTTTTGATATTTCTTTATTAAGCAAATCCATATAGTATTATCTTATAGATAAATATAATGAATAAATATTAAAAGTTTCATATTTAATTATCTATTTATTATATATGAACACGATACTTAATTTGGTAAAGGAGAGTTTTATGAGTATGAGAGCTGGTAAGTTAGGTAATGTATATGGTGATGAACCTAAATTATCTAAATGCTGTCAACAAGAGGTCGTTGATGGTAAGTGTTCTCATTGTGGTAATACCCCAGAAGAAATAAAAGAAAGTAAATTGGATAAGTCTATAAAGAATATGAAGAGATTGTTTTAAATAAATAATGGAGCAANTTGCTCCATTATTTATTTTTTCTTTAAATCATATATCATGAAATATATTTCATGTTTTGGTCTGGTAACTGCTACGTAGTGTATATTTTTTTCTTCTTCTATGATATCACCAGCTTTTGTTAGGTAAGTAAACTCATTACTTATTTTATGCTTTTCTGCTAGTTCTGGGTCAATTGAGTTAATTACGACACATCTTGGAAATTCTCGTCCTTTGGATTTATGTATACTTGTGATGAAAACATTTGAATTTTCATATTCTTCAATAAACTCAAGCAATTTTTTTTCTGATATGAAATATGGTATTATCTTATCAAGTCGTTTCTTAATTGATTGATTAGCCTTGCCTGTTTTAATCATTTCAATATCTGTTGGAGTGAAGTAGTTAAAATACCTCATTTTAACCTTCTTTTTAAGAAATTCAAATTCTAATTCCTTTATCGTTTTATTTGACCTGGCCAGCATGGTTAATGGTTTACCATCTGAAACCATTTCAAGTAATTCAAACATGTCAATCAAATTATAGTGAACATCACCATCATTTTCTGAGTTTGGTATCGCTTTTATATCACTAAATTTATTTGAGTGGGCTACAATATTCTTATCAGATCTGAAGTTTTTGGATAATGTCATTCTTTGTACTTCGTGTGATTTTTCAAGAAGATCCTCTATCAACTCACAATTTGCTCCACTGAACCCAAATATTGATTGAAACCTATCACCTATCAAATAATATTGTTTTGCTTTTATTGTTAGTAATATTTTTAATTGCAGTGTTGATGTATCTTGATATTCATCAATAAATACGTGGTCATATAGTCCCTCAAAAAATATTTTATAATCTGGGTTTTTTGATAATTTTTCCGTATCAATCAACATATCAGAAAAATCCCTAGATTTTGTTTCTTTCATAAACTTCTCATATGTTGGATAGAAATCTGGTTTTGGTAATTTAATACCTTCGACAAATTGAAGTTTATATGCTGAAAATGATGATGATATTGAGTTACCGTCCTCATAAAAAATATCCAATGTTTGGTAATATATATCCTTTATTGTTCTTGGGTCATTCATTTTTGGTTTATAAGTTTCCTTATACCAATTAACAAAATCATATAATGTGATAATATTTTTGAATTTCTTCATCTTGCCCAATAACCTAGCACAGAAACTATGTATTGTAGTTACTTCAACATTGTGTGTAATCCTACTTTTAAGCTCATTTACGGCATCATTGGTGAAGCTGAAGAATATTATCCTACTTGGGTCAACACCGTCTTCAATAAGCTTATTTAATCGCCCAACACAACAATATGTATTATGTGTCACAATAAAGTTATCAGTAACGTATAAATGGTCTGGGTGGTCAATCTCAATACATTGGCATTTTACATCATCAAAATATTCTATTGAATGGAAGCATCTATATTGTTCATCTTTTTTATTGAAAACAATATTAA